>Ga0265293_10000526_pt1 | contig 91136 bp, 98 predicted proteins | sample Munlanlewell138R_FD_192505 | JGI IMG/M metagenome (GOLD analysis project Ga0265293, IMG submission 192505) | Leachate microbial communities from a municipal landfill in Southern Ontario, Canada - Leachate well 138R | ecosystem: Engineered > Solid waste > Landfill > Unclassified | place: Canada... | reverse complement strand
TGTTTGTTGGCTATGCCTGTCCAAGGAGCTGCTATCTCTACGTCGGATTTAAGCTCTAAAGAAAGCAAGTTCTCCAATCCTTTCAAGCTGGCTCCGCCGCCGCAAATTATTAATTTCTTAATTTTCTTAATTTTTTTTGACATGACTTGGCATGACGGTGATTGATAAAAATCCATATATTTTTTAACCTGTTGGACCATGTCAATCAAAGGAGGGATTAAAGCCTGGAAGATTTCGCCCTTGGTGATTTCCGCTCCGACTTCTTCTTTTATCCTTATCCTCATCCTTTCCTTGATGCCGTAGCGGGCGATTAACGTTTCGGCTTTTTCCATATCAACTCCCAAATCCTGCGCTATTATTTTTTTAAACAGATATCCTGAAATTGGAATTGAGGCGGTAAACCTTATGGACCCTCCGCAAAAGACGACAAAAATAGTGCGGCTTTCTCCCAAATCAAGTATCGCGACAGGATCTTCTAGCTTTTCTTTGATTATAGCGCGGCTTATCGCTTGAGATTCCACTTCAAAAGCTATGGGTTCCAACCCGGCCAGCTTAAGGCATGATGAATAATCGTCCGCTATTTTTTTCGGTATGGCGGCTATTAAAATTTCTTGATTTTCTTCAACGGCTCCGCAGCTGCAGACGTTTGAAGATGCTACCGGCTGGAAATCAAGATAAACATCGTTAATTGACATAGGAATATAATTTTCTGCCTCGTAAAATACGGCGGACTTAAGCTCTTCTTCCGAAAGCGCCGGCATCTTGATTACTTGCAGGAAAGTTTTTTCTTCGGGAAGAGAGGCAACGACATACTTGGTTTTTATTTTTTTTCCGCAAGCGTTTTTAAGAGATTTTTTGATTATTTCGGCGAGTTTTTTTTGATCTTTAATCTCTCCTTCTTTTATTATGCCCTGATCTATCTTTTCGCATCCAAAAGATTCCAATTTTAAATCATCGCCGCTCTTTTTAAGTTTGGCGATTTTCAAAGACAAATCGGAAACATCCAATCCAAAGGCTTCTTTTTTCAAGTTTAGAGATTCAAACATTTTTTAGAAAAATCTGAAGTATTTTATTTATTATATATTTTTTTCAGATAAAAATTAAGGCTATTTTATCAACAATTTCATTTGGAAAGCTAATAAAGCTCTTCCCAATGATCAATAGTTATAACCGGTGAAAATTCCGGTTGTGTTCCTCCTGGAGGAGGCGTGGATCCTCCCCAAATACCTTCTTGAATTTTTTGTTCGTCAAAATAAAATTCAAGCGGCTGAAAGACGCTGAACATAGCAAATTTGCTGGCCATTATTCCACCGACTATTTGGAAATTTTGCGGTAGGCTTATCAAATCCATTTTGTCTCCAGCATAAATTATTCCTTCTATGGAGGAGCTTGTTAAAGAAGAAAACAGATCAAAATTAACGCTTCCTTTGCTTAGGAGCCCCGATGGTATCCCAACTCCGGGATCATTGACTTTAACTTGGTCAAAACCGCACTGTATTCCCCAGCAGAGTTTTTCTCCAATTTCAATATCGCCGTCGGCAATCAAAACTCCGTTAATTTCCAGTTTTCTTTGGCCTTTTAGCTCAATTGCTCCGGTTACATAGTAGGTGGAAGTGGCTATCCCGTTTGCTTTGTGGTTTAAATATAATGTTCCGTTCCATCCGATATTGCTGAGAAGATTTCTAAATTCGAAAGAAGTAAAAAGACATTTATCGCTGGTTACGACAACAGATCCGTTGTAATTTTTTCCGACGATTTCGCATTGGCCTTGATTTTGGGCGTTAATAGCCTTATTTTTGTAGGAAGACGCCAGCCCGGAATCAAAATCAACAGCAGGCATATCTTTTTTTTCAGGAGGACAATTGCCTGTCGGACAATTTGGTCCGCATCCTTTTTTTGAACAAGTTGAAGAGCTGTTAAAAGAACTATCCGTAATGTTGATATTGTTGTAGGCGAAAGCAAGTCCTTCCTGCTCAATCGTTGATTGGTTATCGTAAAGATTTACCGTGCTTGCCGATTTGATATTGATATTGTTGTTGCTGAAAATATTGCCGTTGTGTATGTTTATTTTACTTGCATGGATTGTGATTTCGCCGCTCGGAGAGCCGGAGAAAACGGAGCTGCTTTCAATTAGGCTGCCAAGAGCTTTATAAACTTTTATTTTAACTATTCTTTGATTGCCGTGAGTTGAACTTGCCATGGTTGTTATCTCTCCGTTGCCGCAAGAAGAATTTTCAATTGATACAGTATAACTATTTCCAAAGATTAAAGATCCTGCTTCTTTTTGGCTAGAGGTTGTCCAGTCATAACAATCACAATAAGCAGTTGAGCTTGTAAAGCAAAGATTCCAATCAGAGTCGTTTTTTAATCTCCAAATGGCTTCGTTTATTCCGGCTTCGGCGATGTAGTAAGTCTGCAAGGTTTGAATTTGGCTTTTTGATATTTTATATTCCGTAACAGAAAGAGAAAGGAAGTAAGAACTGATTAACAGCAAAATCAGCATCGCTCCCATAGCGATAATGATGACCGATCCCTTTTGGCTTTTTTTTCTGTAAAAGCGATTAGAGATTGCGGCCCAATATTTTATTCTCAATTTCCAGCAGCTGCTCATTTTTAGCTAGATTAATTTTTATATTGATAAGCTTGTTTCCCCAAAATTTTATACCTTGAACGAATTCTCCAACGAGCTCGGGTCCTTCCAGCAGTTTTGAAGTCAAGATTTCGCTGGACGAAGTAGCATTATGAGGGAGATAACAATAGGGATCGCTTGGAAAATAATAAACCTTAACTTCTTTGTAAAGTTCAGTTGAGCTGGCAAAATACCTGATATAATAATAATCGCTGCTTATGCTGTAGATTGATGCGACAGTCGGAATTGGATCTTCCCATGGCCGGTCAATTGTGGCGGCTTTCGTGCTTCCGTCATATCCGGTGATTTTTCTTATTTTATTATTTTCGTTTCCCCATCCGGAAGTTATTTCCATAAAAGAATCTTTATAAAAATCGTCAGTTGGCGAAGAGTCTGCCGCTAAAGCAATCGTGCTTGTTGATGCGGATTGAGGAGATCCGTTAATGTTGAAAGAGCCAAGGTGTCCGTCCTGGAATTCTATTTCAGAGGCGGCAGTGATTTCTTCTTCTGTTATGTTGTTGGATATCTGCTTTGATTGGCGGATTTCCCTGGTGATTCTTTCCATTATTATCCTTCCGTTTTGCGTAATTTCAGCCAAATCTTGCTGTTCCATAAAAATTTTTTGTCCGTAAAATTGGGCTGAAAAAATCGCGCCTGCGGCAATGGCAAAAACCGTGATTACAATCATAGTTTCCAAAAGAGTGAATCCGTCCGATTTTTTCTGTTTGAATTTTTCTTCTTTCATTTTCTTGAATATAGAGTGGAGAGCTCAACGGTTTGCTCGGGAACGTCCCGCCCCCAAAATACTTTAATTTTTATTCTCTTAATTCCAAGATCGGTATCGGTAGCGTTTAAATCGTCAAGGGGATCAATATAAGCGACATTGGTTTGGATATAATAGTTTAAGGTGCTCGTAGTTGTTGTCCCTGTGGAGAGTAAAGGGTTGTCGTAGTCATAAGAGAGGAGGGTTTCCAATTGTCCTTGTGCGAGATAAGCGGCGGTTGAATTATTTTTGGCAATGCCTTCTTTCTGCACCGCCGCAGGGAAAGACTGCAGGATTCCTATAATTCCGATAGACAAGACCGCCAAAGCAACAATGACCTCTATTAAAGTAATGCCTTTTTGATTTTTAGACATATTAATCCGTTTTTTTAATGAAGCCTGACGGCTTTACTTCTACTGTTGAAGTAGAGTATTCATTGTTTTCAATCGTTATTGATCCCGCTTCAACCGCTGCGCCGTAAATATTAAATATCAATTTATTGTCAGTAAAATTAATTTGGCGGAGGCTGATTGCGGAAGGAAGAAAAATATTCTTGATTAATTCTTCAGGCTGGGAACATTTAATAACTTGGTATTTTTTCTCGCTCGGATAAAAATATACGCCATAGTTTATTTGCTGGGATACGGCTAATTGCTGGGCGTAGCGCATATTGCTTATTATTTCTTTGGAGGTGTTTGACAATTCCAAAGCCGGCCGATAAAGAGAAAAAGAAAAAAGGCACAGGCCGGCCATTATTCCGGCAACGGCAAAGACAATCATTATTTCAATCAGAGAGAACCCTTTGCCGTTTTTTTCTTCTGTTGTTTTTTTATAATCAGAGCCGCTTTTAAGGCAATAGTTTATTATTTTGTTTTGGAGCCAGGGGATAATCAAAAATTTTAAAGCAAAAAGCAGCGCCAGCAGAAAAACCTTTCTTCTCTTTCTTTTGATTTGTTCATTTTGCTGCTCGTTTTGGGATTGGAGCTCTTTAATCATTTTAATGAATTCCGTGCATTATGCTGTTTAAGGGCTGCATCATGGAAACGGCGAAAAAGCCGATGCCTCCTCCGAGAATCAAAATCATTATCGGTTCAATAATAGAGGCCATATTCTTGGTGGTTTCGGTGACGTTTTGCTCATAAAAATCGGCGAGTTTTTCCAGTATCGTTGAGGTCTCTCCCGTTTCTTCTCCTACGGCAACCATTTGGATTACCGTTTGAGGATAAATGCCGGAATAATCTTTCAGGGCTTCTGAAAGCTTTTCTCCCTTTCTTACCCTGTTTGCGGAATCAACAAGAGCTTTTTTATAATAACCGTTGCTGACGGTTTCTGAAGTTATTTCCAAAGATTTAGGCAAGGGCACTCCGGCCGCGGACAAAGAGCTTAGATTTCTAACGGTATAAGCGGAGTTTATATCTTTGACTAGGGGAGATATAACCGGAAATTTTAAGGCAGTCCAATCAAGTATTTTTTTCCCGAAGGGCTTTTTTGAGAACCACATAAAGAAAATAACAGAGCCTGCAATAATCAGCAGGGCGATATACCATTTTTCAGCCAAAAATTTTCCCAAACCGATCATTATTTGGGTCGTCATGGGGAGTTCTATATTCATGCTTTCAAACACCGAAGATAATTGGGGAACAACGATTATAAGCATTGCCGCTCCGATTAAAAGCATCGCGGAAACAATAACGGCCGGATAAGTCATTGCTCCTTTAATTTTGGACTGTAATTCGTAAGATCTTTCCATTTGAGTTGCTAGAGTTTTCAAAACTTCTTCCATTGTCCCGGTTTCCTCTCCCACTTTAATCATGCTTTGGAAAAGACTGGGAAAAATTTTAGAGTGGGAAGAGAGGGAGTCGGACAATCTTTGCCCTTTAGCTACTTGATCTTTGATGTTGGTAAGGGCTTTTTTGAAAGCAGGGCTTTTGACTTGGCAGGAGATAATATCAATGGCGCGGGGGATGGAAAGCCCGGCAGAAATCATTACTTGAAGGTTTCTGGTAAAAAACATTTTTTCCGCCAAAGAGACTCCTCCGATTCCAATACTGATTTCGGATATTTTTTTCAACCCTCCTTTTTTACCCTGCGGGCTTGCTTTTATCAAAATTAACCCTTGGCTGCGCAAAAGGCTGGCCAGCTGGTTTTCATCTTTGGCTTCCATCTGTCCGGATCGTTGAAGCCCTTTTAGGGATTTTGCTTTGTAAAAATAATTGGCGATAAGATTTTGAAATTATTTTTTAATCTATGATGACTCTCATTACTTCTTCAATGGAAGTCAGCCCCAAGGCCGCCTTAATGAATCCGTCTTCAAACATTGTAATCATTCCTTCGTTTTTAGCGCGATCTTCTATCTGGTCCGAGGTTCCCTGGCTTATGATTAAATCTTTGATAGTTTCGGTAACGGGGAGAACTTCGTAAATACCGACGCGTCCGGAATATCCGTCTAAGCTGTCTTTGCTTGGCTTTGGCCGATAAAAGGGGATGGTCGTCCATTTATCGGACGCCTTTACTATTTTTTCTTTTTTTAGAATATCCAAAGTTTTTTCAATGTCGCAGTATTTTCCTATGTCTTTTATTTCAGCTTCTTTCAAGAAATATTTCTCTTTTTCTTCGCATAGTTTTCGGACCAATCTTTGGGCGAGAATGCAATTAAGAGTAGACGCTATCAAAAAAGGCTCAATCTTCATGTCAATCAAGCGAGGCAGGGATCCGGCGGCGGAATTGGTATGCAAAGTGGAAAGAACCAAGTGTCCGGTCAAAGAAGCATTAACGGCCAAGGAAGCGGTTTCGTTGTCGCGGATTTCTCCGACCATAATAACATTCGGGTCTTGCCTTAAAAGGGATCTTAATCCGCTGGCGAAAGTCATTCCTATTTTAGCGTTTACTTGAGTTTGGTTTATCCTGGGCATACGGTATTCTACAGGATCTTCAATTGTTGAAATATTTACCCCCGGACTATTTAAAATTTCCATCATTGAATAAAGAGAGGTTGTTTTTCCCGATCCGGTCGGTCCGGTGACCAAAAGTATCCCTACCGGTTTGCGCAATGCGTCTTGCAAGTCATCAAGTTGTTTGCCGCGCAAGCCAAGCTGTTCCAAGCTTAAGGCTTTGCTGGTTTCGGGAAGTAAACGCATTACTATTTTTTCTCCGTCAAAGACAGGCAAGATTGAAACACGCACGGAATATTTATAATCTTCGCTTTCTATCTTAAACCGTCCGTCTTGCGGAAGGCGATGCTCGTCAAGCTTAAGATTGGAAAGGACTTTAATTCTTGCCACTATTCCTTGAGCCGCCATTTTGGGTAAGACCATAGCGTCGCGCAGAATTCCGTCTATGCGATATCTGACCAGCACTTCTTTGTCGGTCGGCTCAATGTGGATATCGGAGGTTCTTTGCAGTATGGCGTGCTTCATCAAGGTATCCACGATTTTTATAATCGGCAAGTCCTCGGCTATTTTTTGCAAGTCGTTTTTATCTCCAAAAACGTCTTCGTCTTTAATGTGCTTGATTCCGCCGGCTTCCTTTTTAATAATGTCTCCGAATTCCGCTTCCAAGGTCTGCTGATATTGGCGTAAAACTTTTTTGATTGAAGCTTGGCTGGTAAGGCGCGGGAGAATTCTTAGAGATGTTGTTTTTTTGATAAATTCAATGGTGCGCAAATCTTCCGGATCAATCATGGCAACTTCCAAATCCTGCCCTCTCTTTCTAAAGGCGACTATGCTATGAGCTCGGGCAATAGGCTCGGGAATCATTTTTAGGATTTTTGGGTCAATGGCTTCTTTTTCCAAGTCAACGAAAGGAATTCCCAATATGTAAGCCGAAAGCTTGATAATCTTTTCTTCCGGAACAAAATCTCTTTCAACTAAAATCTCTTCAACCGTTTTCTTGTTTTTTTCGGCTTCCGCCTGGGCTTGGTCAAACTGCTTTTCGGTCAGCATCCCGGCGTCAAGCAGGAAAGACTTTAATTGTTGCGGTTCAACTCTCATTTAAGATTCTATTCTAATATTCTTTTTATTTTTTCCAATATTTCCGTTAGGCTGTATTGCGCTTTGCAAAGATAAGTCGTGGCTCCGGCTTCAATCGCTCTTTCAACATTTTCTAGATTTTCCAAATTTGTCATTACCACGACGGGGATTTCTTTGGTTTCTTCGCACGACTTAAGGCTTGCCAAAACATCAAAGCCGTTCATCTTCGGAAGAATCAAATCTAAAAGAACAAGGTCCGGTTTTTCTTTTTTGGCCAGTTCCAATCCGGTTTCGCCGTCCAAGGAGCTGATTACTTTAAAATCTTCTTGCGTTAAAACTTCGCTCAAGGTTTTTTGCAGAGCTTCTTCGTCTTCAATAAATAATATTTTTTTCATTTTTTTGCGCGTAAAATTATTATTTTTTATTTATCGGCAGGGCAAACCAAAAAGTGGTGCCTATATTCTCTTGGCTTGCGAATCCTATTTTTCCTTTTGAATTTTCTATAATGGATTTCGCTATGTAAAGACCAAGACCGGACCCTTGGGTCTGTCTTTTCATTGCGTTTTCCGAACGGAAGAATTTTTGAAATAGATATTTTTGGTCGTTTTTTGGAATTCCCACTCCCATATCTTTTATGGAAAAAAGAACAGAATTGTTTTCCTTTCCGATACTGACTTCTATTTTTCCTTTGCCTTTAGTGTATCTGATGGCATTGTCCAAAAGATTTTCAATCACCATTTTGACTTGCTCCGGAGAGGCGAAAATTTCGGGAAGATTTTTTTCAAAATTAGTCTTGATCTCTATATTTGAAGCCTTGGCGTAAGGGCTGAATGACTTGATTGCTTCGGTTGTGACTTCTTCTATGAAAAAAGGCTTTTCTCTCGCGCTTAAATTGGCGGACTGCAAGCGGGAGACAGTCAAAAGATCGGAAACCAAATCTTTCATCCGTCCGTTGTTTTCCCGCAATATTTTGAAATATTCAAGCTGTCCGGCTTCTATTTTTCCCAGCCTGCCCGACATAATCAGTTCTATCGTCCAGCTTAAATTGGAAAGAGGGGCTCTTAACTGGTGCGAAACGATATTAATGAATTCCGATTTCATACGGTTTGATTCGGCCAAATTTTCAAATCCTTTAACAATTGTAAAGGCGATTATAAACAATATTCCGGTCAGTCCGCTGATTACCAAAACGACTATTTTCGGATCTTTTATGTAGTAGCTTCCTAGAAAATAAAAAACAAATTCGCTCAAAATTATAACAATCCCCATAACGAGGAAAAGAAACTGGGGGCATTGCCACGGGCTTAATCCGTATCTTTTGCATTTGCCCAAGATATTAAAAGATTCAAGAAAATTTTTAAGATCCATTATAATAATTCTAGCACAAAATTGTTGAGGCAAAAATAAAACTTTCCACAGACTGGGAAAGCTTTGAATCTTTTTTGTTCTTTTTTTGGAATATTATTTTTTAACGAATAGCCAGCAGAGGCAATGTCCCGATTTTTCAATTTCTTCTTCCGAATAAGAGCAAGGGCAAATATTTTTTTGATCAATTTCCGGTTTCCCCTTGACCACTCGGCAGGGGCAGTAGCGCGCGCCGTATTTTTTCTCGTTTTCAATAAGCCTTTTGGCCAGGCCTTCCAGCATCTCATGGTTGTCGTTTAGTCCAATTCCTTTCTCTTCTGCATATTGCCTGTATTCCTCTATGATTTTTTCAATTTCTTTTTCCATAAAAAATAAAAGGCCGAATGCCTGTTACTTTCCGCGGATAAATGCGGAAAAAGGGAATTATTTCTTCAAGCCGGATTCTATCCATTCCTTTACGGCTTCTTCGGGCATAAAGCCCAAAAAATCGGCAACAGCTTCTTTGTTTCTGAAAAGCATTACGGTCGGAATCTGCTCTACCTTAAACTGGCGGGCTGTTTCCGGCGATTCGTCAATATTAAGCTTGGTAAAAATAAGCTTATCCTGCATTTCTTTTTCTTTGGATATCTTTTCTATAATATTTCCTAAAAAGGAGCAGGGAGGGCACCATTCCGCGAAAAAATCAACTAAAACCGGCTTTTCGGCTTCTTCAATGAATTTTTTAAAATTTTGGTCGTTTAATATTGTCATATAATGATATTTTACCCGAAGCTTTTAAAAAGGGCAACAAGTATTTTCATCAAACTTTATCTTTGAATTTTAAGGGAAATTTGATATGCTGGATTTATTGATATCAGAACAGCTTGGCGATGACAGCGTTTTTCGCCGGACGGACAAAGGAGCGGCTTTCGCCAAAAAGGCTCCTTCCCGCCGGCAGGCAATGGCGCTAACAAATGGTGTTGACGGAGCGGTTCCTGCCTATCGGCGAGCAACAAATGGCTGATGAGCAGATATTTTGCCGAGGTAGCTCAATGGCAGAGCAACGGTATCGTAAACCGTAGGTTGGAGGTTCAACTCCTCTCCTCGGCTCTTGTGTGATTGGAGCCGGCAAGGGTTTATCCGGCCATCCGACCGGATGCCCGATCGGATAGCTGGGAGGCTTACGTCTTTAACTCCTCCCTTTCTGCAAATATGGAAAATCTTAGCCAAACAATTGAAGAGTTAGAAAAAGAGGCTCTCCTCCTGGAGGGCCATCTTTGACTTAGCCAGCTTTCCGGATAAAATAAAAGAACTGGAAGAATTATCGGCAAGAGAGGATTTTTGGCAGGATCAGGAAAAGGCGCAGGAAATATCCCAGGAATTGGCTCACAAGAAAGAACAGCTGGAAGAACTTAACGGAATTAAAAACGAAATAAAAGAAATTAAAGAGCTTTTGGAGCTTTGCAAAGAAGATTTTTCTTTGGAAAGCGAATTGAGTAAAAAGATAGATCTTTTAAGATTAAAAATAAAAAAGAAAAATATTGAAGTAAGATTCAAAGGGAAGTATGATAAAGGAGACGCTCTTTTATCAATCTATTCAGGAGCGGGAGGACAGGACGCGCAGGACTGGGCGGCAATGCTTTTGAGGATGTATCAAAGATATTGCCAAAAAGCCGGGTTTAAGAATGCGATTCTTGACCAAGATTTCGGCCAAGCCGGAGGTCCGGAAGGACGTGTTGGCGTCAAATCCGTTACTATTGAGATTAAAGGAAAATATGCTTACGGCATGATAAAGAAAGAAACCGGAGTCCATCGCTTGGTAAGAATATCGCCGTTTTCAGCCCAAAAATTGCGCCATACTTCTTTTGCCCTTGTGGAAGTTCTGCCACGAATTAAAGACGGAAAAGAAATTGAAGTAAATCCCTCGGACTTGAAAGTTGATTATTTCCACGCTTCCGGCCCGGGAGGCCAATATGTGAATAAAAGGATGTCCGCCGTTCGTATTACTCATGAACCTACGGGAATTATCGTGTCAGCCCAAACTGAAAGATCTCTTGCTCAAAACAAGGAAACGGCGATGCAGATGCTTTACGCCAAGCTTTACCAGCTGAAAACAATGGAAAAGCAGAAAGAGTTATCCGAAGTTAAGGGAAGCAAAATTTCGGCCAGTTGGGGAAATCAAATTCGTTCTTATGTAATCCATCCTTATCAATTAGTTAAAGATTTGCGAACCGATGTGGAAACTTCGCAAGTCAACGCCGTTCTTGACGGCAGCTTAGATGAATTTATAACCGCGCAAATACAACAAAATGATTAAACTTGAAAACATCTCAAAAATATACCCCTTGAGCTTCAGCCGCGAACAAAAAGCGGCCCTGCAAAATGTTTCTTTTGATGTTGAGTCCGGAGAATTTATCACTTTCTGCGGACGATCCGGAGCCGGAAAAACAACTTTGCTTAAAATTATCGCTTGCCAGGAAAAGCCTACGGACGGCAATGTTTTTTTTGAGGGAGAAGACCTTTGCAGAACCAAAGACAAAGACATCTGTTCTTTTAGGCATCAAATAGGTTTTGTTTTTCAGGATTATAAATTGCTTTCGTATAAAACGGTTTTTGAAAATGTTTCTTACGCTTTGGAAGTTACTGATTATCAAAATGGCGGAATGGATGAAGAAGTGGAGCAGATTTTGGAGCTGGTGGGATTACAGAACCAAACCAATTCTTTCCCCCATGAATTATCAGGAGGAGAGAAGCAAAGAGTGGCTATCGCCCGTGCCTTGATACACAGGCCGAAAGTTGTTTTGGCGGACGAGCCGACGGGAAATCTTGATCCTTACCATACAAGAGACATTTTAAAAATTTTTAATAAAGTCAATGAAATGGGGACAACCATTCTTTTGGCAACGCACAGCAAGGAGATCGTCAATTCTTTACAGCGCCGCGTCATTACCATTGAAGACGGGGAGATAAGAAGCGACGAAGCCAAAGGCAGATTTATTCTGTAAACTAAAAATTATGAGCAAGAAAACTTTTAAAAAGATTTTAAGATCCGGCTGGAATAACTTTCAACGGCAGGGAATACTGACTTTCGCCACTTTATTCATAATCTTTATCGCCGTTTTTTTGGCAAGCTCGCTTTATCTTTTCGGCGGAGCTATCTATTTTTTAAACGACCGCCTCCAGGAAAGAATAGATATTTCGGTTTTCTTTAAGGAAAATACCGCCCGTGAAGATATTGCCGGTATAGAAGAACAGCTAAAAGCTGTGCCTGAAGTAAAAAAAGTGGAATATATATCCGCGGACGAAGCTTATCAAAAATTTGTTGAAGAACACAAAGACGACCAATATTACGAAGCGTTGCAGGCTATTGAAATGAATCCTTTTTTGGCTTCGGTCCATGTCCAGGCCAAAGACCCGTCCCAGTATGGGGAGATTTCAAGTTTTTTGAAAAAAGACGAATTTCAAAGCGTGATACAGAATGTTAACGATTACAAAAGGGGGACGGTCATTCAAAAGCTGACAGATTTAACGAAAAACATTAGAACCATAGGATTTGCTCTGATAGGCTTTTTAAGCTTGATTGCGGTTTTTGTTACTTTCAACACCATCAAACTGACCATTTTTTCCCAAAAAGCGGAAATTGAAATAATGCGCTTGGTCGGAGCCAAGAAGAGTTTTATCCAAGGTCCGTATTTCATCCAAGGATTGCTTTGCGGCTTGTCCGCATCTCTGTTTGCTTTTGTTCTTTTCGGCGCTTTCGCTTTTATCCTGCAAGATAAGCTGTCCGGAATATTTTTGGGATTCAATATGTTTGATTTTTATAGGACGAACCTTTGGCAGCTATTGGCTTTGCAGTTCGGGACAGGCTTGCTTTTGGGCACGATTTCCAGCGTTTTGGCCGTCCAAGCTTACTTGAAAAAGTAAAGAAAATGAGGTATTAAAATTTAGTGTTTGGAAGAGCCCGCTCCGGGCTTTTTCCAAATAGTTATTGCATTGCGGGATCGTCTAACGGTAGGACAACGCCCTCTGAAGGCGTCTATCTAGGTTCGAATCCTAGTCCCGCAGCCGAATTGTTTAATACAAACTCGTTTTCTTGGAAGGACGGAATCAAATCCGCTCTTTTGGTTAAAAAATTTTGCGCGCTCGGCGCGCTTTCTCGGGGGGCATGGCCGGTGCTATAATGGCGCTATAATGGGGTCAGCCACCATTTATGGTATAATAATCCTATGCCAAGGATAATAAGAACAGATATTGGAGAAGAAATATATCATATATTAAACAGAGCTAACGCCCGAGTACAGATTTTTGATAATGACCAAGATTATCAAATTTTTGAAGTTATTTTAGAAGAAGCAATTGAAAAATTTGATATGAGACTTTTAGCATATTGCATTATGCCAAACCATTGGCATTTAGTTCTTTACCCTAAAAAAAACGGAGATTTAGCTAAATTTATGGGCTGGCTTTCAAATACTCATACAAGGAGATGGCATACGAGCAAGAATACAATCGGGGAAGGCCATCTGTACCAAGGAAGATACAAGTCATTTATTTGCCAAAAAGATAATTATTTTTTAAATTTAGTTCGGTATGTGGAAAGCAATGCCCAAAAAGCTGGTCTGTGTAAACTTGCTGAAGACTGGAAGTGGTCCAGCATTTATAGAAGAGAAATAGGATCAGCCGAACAAAAAAAGATACTTTCAAAATGGCCGATTGATATCCCAAAAGATTATTTAGTATTAGCCAATCAAGACCAAAATATTAAAGAAAAAGAAGCAATAGAAAATTCAATAACTAAAGGCAATCCATACGGAGACGTTGATTGGGTAGAAAAAACAGTCAAGAATTTTGGCCTCGAGCAAACATTGCGAAGAGTGGGGAGGCCAAAAAATGGTGGCTGACCCCATTATCAATACCCATTATCAATAGTAGAATTTGGATAATGAAAAATAAGGAAGATTAGTTATGATAAGAAATAGTTATCAATTTAATATCATAAATGGACATAGACAACATAGAAAATAGAATGGAGAGGACTTATTTATCCGTTGGTCAACGTTTTGATGAAGATATAGGAAAGCATATTAACACTCAGTACAAGACAGATGGAAAACGTTGGCAGGTAAAAATATCGTTTGGAGAAGAGAATAAGGCTGAGATATGTAATCAAATTTTCATTATTATCTCGCATATAGCAAAGCTTAAAGACCACCTTAAAAATTTATATACGTCTAAAGGCGGAGATGCTAAATTAATTGAAAATGAAATAGAATCTTCGGATTATTTAAAATTAGCCATTGATTTAGACAATAAAGAGAAGCATGGTAAATTAAAAAAGAGCAGGTCTGGGAAATACCCATATTTAGATGAAATTGACCGAGCGTTATCAGTTAGACCAGGCGGACAAATACAATCGAGCTCTTTCAACATAGATCCTTTTACTGGTCAGTTTGAAGCTAAGGGTGATATTATAATTACAATATCGGCTGAAGTGAATGCTATCAATGGAACAAGAATTTGCTCTCTTGATGAATTGATTAATGGATCAATAGAAAAATGGGAAGAGATAATAAAAAAATACAACCTTATTGAGGAATAAGGATTATAGAAAATGGGGTCAAAATGGGGTCAGCCACCATTTTTGCCTTGGGGACCTTTAGCAGAATAGAAAGACCAAGAGAAAACTAGAGTTGGCGGCAGTTTAGATTTGGCGTTTATTTTTTATTATCCTAATTTCGTATTTAATGATAAAATATAAATAATGGAAATTGACTCTGCTGCCAATAAAGAGCGGCGCGCCGAAGAAAAATACAAAATGTGCTGCCATGATTTTCGCGGCGTGGTTTATGGTTCGCCAATTCCGCAGTTTGTTATCGGCGCCGATCATAAAGTTATTTACTGGAATAATGCCCTGGCAAAATACAGCGGCATTGATGAAAAGGAAGTGGTCGGAACCAATGGGCAGTGGAAAGCTTTTTACGATCAAGAACGGCCTTGTTTGGCCGATATTTTAGTGGACCAAAAAATAGAGCTTATCCCCGAATTCTATGAAGGGAAATATACCAAATCAAAATTGGTTGCTGATGCATACGAAGCAGTTGACTACTTTCCGGGAATGAAAAAATGGCTTTTTTTCACCGCGGCGGTGATGAGAGATGACAGTGGCGAGATCATCGGCGCCGTAGAAACTTTGGAAGATATAACCGAGCGTAAGGAAGCTGAAAATCGTTTGAAGACAAAAACCGAGAAACTGCAAAAAAATGAGGAAAAATTGATTGATGCGATCAAAAAACTGGGAGAGGAAAAAGCAAAAGACGATGCAATATTGATGTCTATAGGCGACGGGTTGGTAATAACCGATAATAGCGGAGGCGTGTTGATGATGAATAATGCCTTTGAAAAAATGATCGGCTGGAGAGCGGATGAAATAACCGGCCGCTCGCTAACTGAAATAATGCCCTGCCGGGACGAAAAAGGAGATTTGGTTCCTTACGAAAAAAGATTTATTTGCAGAGTAATAGAAGGGGAGGAAACCGGAACCGCGGTGTTTTACTATACGCGAAAGGACGGCACGTGTTTCCCCGGAGCGGTTACCGTTGCAAGTATTGATTTCGGCGGCGAAAAGCTTGGCGCTGTGTCGGTAATTCGCGATGTTACCAAGGAGATAGAACTTGATCGCGCAAAAAGCGAATTCATATCTTTGGCGTCGCACCAGCTGCGCGATGCTCCGACAGCTATCAGATGGTCCACCGAAGCTTTGTTGTCGGGCATTGCGGGAGAATTGGGAGCAAAGCAAAGGGAATATATTGAAGAGATTTCCCGATGCAACAAGAGCGCCATCGGACTGATAAATGATCTTCTTAATGTGTCGCGCCTTGATTTGGGCACCTTTATTGTTGACACTAAAAAAATCTCTCTTGTTGAAATTTGCGAAAGCGAGTTAAAACAGTTTGAAACGCTGATAAAAGATAAAAGCCTTGAAATAGCGAAAAACTTTTCGTCCGATGTTTCCGAAATAGAAGCTGATCCGCAATTAGTACAGATAATTTTCCAAAATTTAATATCTAACGCGATATACTATACTCCAGCGAAGGGGAGAATAAGCTTGGCTTTGTCTTTATCTGATGCCGATACCGCATTGTTTTCCATAACGGATACCGGTTTGGGAATTCCCGAGGAACAAAAGCCGAAAATTTTTGGCAGAATGTTCAGGGCCAGCAATGCTAAAAAAGCGCGGGCGGGCGGAAGCGGGCTTGGTCTTTATGTAATCAAGCAGATTACGGCTCAAGTTGGATGGAGCATTGGTTTTGAATCCAAGGAAAACGAGGGGACGACCTTTTATGTTGAAATTCCTCTATCGGGAATGCCTAAGCGCGACGGACAAACAAAGCTGACAAAAGGCCTTGCGTAAGCGGCAACAAGGACGGAAGAAGTTTCTTGCCAATATAATTTTTCAGGCTTGGCAGCCTGATAATTTTACCAAGATGAGCATTAAAAAGAAAATTCTAATAATTGATGACGAGGTTTTTTTGGCGAATGTTTTGAGCGAGCAGCTTGCGCAAGAAGGCTATGTTTGCGATATTGCCGGGGACGGCAGAGAAGGATTGGAAAAAAGCTTGTCAATCAATCCTGATCTTATCATCCTTGACCTAATAATGCCGGTGATGGACGGGTTTACAATGATAGAGAGATTGCGCGCCGACAATCGCGGTAAAAAGATTCCGGTAATTGTTTTATCAAATATTAATAATGCCAAGACTGTAGAAGAAATGCGTTCTAAAGGCGCGCAGGAGTATTTGGTCAAAGTCAATAATTCTCTTACCGATATCGTAGCGGCGGTAAGCAAGCTGTTGAAATAATTCATACGCAAGCAGTTAAATTTTGTAATTGTGCGAAGAGCGGGGAGGCCAAAAAATGGCGGCTGACCCCATTATAACCATTATAATTAAAATTATGAAAAACATATTTTTAAAAATTATTGCAGGAATTGCTTATGTTGCGATGATAACGGTAAATTTTTTGGCCAATAGCTTGCCGATTAATAACCGTTCAACCGGCGACATATCAAATGCCTATCCCAATCTTTTTGCGCCGGCCGGCTTGGCTTTTTCCATTTGGGGATTAATATATCTTTTGCTCGGCGGTTATACGCTTTACCAATTTACAAAAAAAAGTCCGCAAAAAGAAGGATTGTTTGAAAAAATAAATACTTTTTTTATCGCTACGTCTTTGGCCAACATTTTGTGGATATTTGCTTGGCACTATGATCGTATCGGCATCTCGGTTCTAATAATGGCGGCCTTGCTTTTCTTTCTTGTCAAAATTGCCGACATTCTTCGCGTTGAGCAATTTACTTTTGCGGAGAAGATTTTTATCCGCGCGCCCTTTAGCGTTTATTTTGGCTGGATTACCGTGGCGGCAATTGCCAATATAACGGTATTTTTGGTGAGTATCGGCTGGAAAGGATTTGGTCTCGCCGACTTTATTTGGACAAGCATTATTTTGCTTGTCGGCGCCTTTATTGGAATTTTGAGAATGCGCAAAGATAAAAATATCGTTTACGGCATGGTGCTGGTTTGGGCATATTTTGGAATACTGCTTAAGCATTTGTCAGCCAATGGTTTTAACGGAAAATATCCGAGCGTCATTGCCTCTGTAATTATATGTTTGGCTTTATTTGGATTTTTCGCGGGAAAAATATTTTTTAAAAAATCTTTAGGACAGGCATCAGAATAAATAGCCGTTATCTTTTAAGCGAAGTAGTTTCGGCGAAATGGCGGCTGGATTTCATAGAGAATTTTATTGTGATATTATATAAAAAAATAATTATTAAGATAAAATTTTGAAAATATGTTGGGACAATTTTTAGCAATAACAGCGGTAATAATCGTCTTGATTTCAATCAGGCAGGTTAACCAGTATCAAAAAGGAGTTAAGTTTATGTTCGGCAAGTATGTCGGATTGATGAACCCTGGCTGGCGTTTGGTTTTTCCAATAATTCAATCCTACCAAAAAGTGGATTTAAGGGTGAAAGCGGTTGATGTGCCTAATCAAGAAGCGATCACCGGAGACAATATTTCAGTTGGAGTTAATGCGGTTATTTATTATAAAGTGGTTGAAGCGAGCAAAGCTATTCTGGAAGTGGAAAATTTTTATTACGCTATTTCCCAGCTGGCTCAAACAACAATGAGGAACGTTATCGGCCAAGTTGACTTGGACGGGCTGCTTTCCCAAAGGGATAAAGTTTCTGAAAATATCAGAAAAATTATTGATAACGCAACTGATCCATGGGGCATCAAAGTTTTAAATGTTGAGCTGAAAGACATTGTTTTGCCGGAAGAGATGAAAAGGGTTATCGGCAAGCAGGCTGAAGCTGAAAGAGAAAAAAGATCAATGATTATTAAAGCCGAAGGAGAAGTCATTGCCGCCAATAACATGGCCAAGGCCGCCCAAACTTTGTCGGGAGCTGAAGGTGCTCTCCATTTGAGAACGCTTCAGTCAATCAACGATATAAGCTCCGATCAATCAAATACAATTGTTTTTGCGATGCCTTTGGAAGTTTTAAGAGCCGTTGAAGGATTTAATAAGACAAAAAAGGAAGAGAGGAAAGAAAAAAGCCAAAACGGCCAATAAAATTAATGGGACAAAAATGAAAGAACTGTTATATAAATTAAAAGCCGCGAAAATCGCGGCTTTTAAAATATTTTTTTAAAGGTTATTCCGGAAGGATGACGAAAGCATTGTTAAACCTGTTAATGTAATTAAACAGGCCGATTACCGAAATCAATTCCACCAATTCGGCTTCGCTCATTTTTTCTTTCATTTTGGCTAAAATTTCGGGAGAATCAAGATTTCCGTCCAAAGTAATATCTTTAACCATTTCCAAAATTTCCTTTTCTTCATCGGATACGCTGTTTAAGTTTTTTATATTATCCATTTCTTCTTCGGTCGCTCCCATTTTCTTAAGCATTTTTGAAGTTACATCAACACAGAATTCGCAGCGTAAAGTATTTGAAACAGTATAAGCTATTTTCCATTTTAGGCTTCTTTCTATTTTCCCGCTTTCCATAATGGAGCCGAAGAGCGAGACGAAATTTTTTAAAATTTCAGGGCGGTGAGCCATTACTTTTACCCATTCCGGAACGCTTCCGGCTTTTTCTTCAAAGCTGTTATAAACGGCTTGGGCGATTTCGTTGGCCTGCCCTTTCTCCACTGGATCTATTAATGCCATATTTTTTTTAAAAAGCTGCTCACAACTTCAAACCGGTTTAAGCAAACGTTTTACCGGAGTTATTTCGCATTGCTTTTTATTTCTTGAATTATTTGGCTTGCAATTCCTTTTTTAACATACCACTTAATTTTTCTTTCCTCCAAAGCTTTGGCCATTTTTTCTCCGATTGTTCCGGCAACAACAATGTCAACATTTTTATTCTGCATCATTTTGGCGACAGCAAAGCCGGCTCCTCCTCCGCCGACGGCAAAAGGATTTTTAATCTTTTCCAGCAAAATTCCTTTCTCGTCAAAGATAAGATAATATGGGGCGCGGCCTCCTTGATCGCTGATTTGAGCAGATTTTTCTTTATTTGTTGCCGCAATTGCTATCTTCATATTTTTTTTATCTATTTATTTTTTATAATTTTTTCAACCAAAAAACCGTTTATCGCGGAAAAAACAATTATGTAGAAATTGATGATGATTGTGAGGGCCGCGCCGAAGTAGAAAATCATTACAGGCAAGAGAGGAAGCTTAACCGCCCTGCTGTAAAGAAAGGAAGCGATAAGGCCGTCTTTCGTTCCTTTTTCCTTGAGATCGGCAAGCAGGGGATACCACATATATATCGGGCCCGATGACGCAATTCCTCCCGCTATCGCCCACAGCCAGCCTTTAGCTCCCGCTTTTCTTCCGATCATCTTTTTTATTTTTTCAGAATCGGAAAAAAGGTTAAAAGCAAACATTAAAGCAAAAACCAAAATAAAGGAAGGAATTATTTTTACGCAAATGGAGAAGAATTCCGTTGCGGCGTTTTTTGCAAGACCGGGACTGAAAATTGCCAATACTCCGCAAGCTCCCGTTGCGGCCAAAAGAAAAAGGTTTTCGCCGCGAATTTTTTCTAGAAAATTTTTAGTCATACGGATATGATTGAAAATGTAATTAATGCCATTGCCGCCGCGGCGATTGAAGACAAAAAACTGATAATATTTCTAGTTATCGCGAATTTTTTTCCAAGCATCAAAGATTCAGCCGGGAGCTGTATAATCCCGACCGTTACCCATGCCGTGATAAAGGCTGTTACTGCAAGAAGGCTTACTCCTTTGGAGATGAGTTCTCCTCCTAGAATATAGCTTGTGACGGGGTTGCCGCTAAGAATACTTCCCAAGGCGGCTCCGATAAAGGGGTCAAGAAATTTATTGCCGCCAAAAAGGCTTGTATACATTTCTTTTGGGAAAGCGGCGATAAACACGCTTAAAAAAAGCATTGTTCCCAAAACAACCGGAAAGAATTGCCTGAACCCATTTGCGGTTTGAATGAAAGCTTTTTTAAATTGCATTGGGCGGGGATATTTCATTGCTGTTTCAATCTGAAAAATCTTTTAAAAATTGAAAATCTTGCTTTAAAATATTTTTCATATTCGCGTTATAAACGGCTACGGCCGGATGGTATAGGGGGATAAGAGTAATAGCCCCGATTTTAAAGGTTTTTCCGTGAATTTTGCTTATTCCTTTTATCTCGTCTTTCAACCCGTATTTTTCCATCAGAAAAGCCGCCGCAAAATTACCCAAAGCGCAAATTGCCTTCGGTTTTATAACCTCAATCTGCTTTTCCAAGTAGGGCGTGCAGGCTTTGATTTCCTGCGATTCGGGATTGCGGTTTTGAGGAGGACGGTCTTTCAAAATATTGCAGATATAGACTTCTTCTCTTTTTAAGCGCGCCGACTCCAAAAGCTCATCCAGTATTTTTCCGGCTGCGCCGCAAAAAGGATGGCCCGTTTTGGCCTCGTTTGCCCCCGGAGCTTCTCCCACGAACATTATTTTTGCGGAATGGCTGCCTTTTCCGATTACCGGACAAAATCCGTTTTCTCTCCGGTATCGGGCAAGAGGGCATTTTTCGCAGGCTAAAACTTCGTCTTTAATTTTCTTTAATTCTTTTTCTATTTCTTGATCTTTTGGCATAATTGTCTTTTAAGCTTGCTTTTTGCCATTTTAACATTTTTGATTCAATAGGTGAATTTAAAGGTTTTGACGAGAAAGTTTTTTTGGTAAGATAAAGAAAGAATATGATGTTTGAACATTATTCAAAAAACAAAAAAACATTATTTTTTATCAGCATTTCATTTTTATTTATCGGAATCGCTTTTTTCTCTTGTCAAAAATTTTTTGAAAGCGAATCGCCGATAAGCTGTACGGCTGAAGCAAGGCTTTGTCCGGACGGATCTTACGTCGGAAGAGTATTGCCCAATTGCGATTTTGCCGAATGTCCTCCAGCCGAAAACTTTAAAAATCCTTATATGGAAAAAGCTATTGCCGACTATCTCCTGACTCAAAATGATTTTAGCTGGAAAACAAAAGAGGGCAGTTATAATTTTTGCACGATTAAAAATCTTGATCCGGAGAAAGAATTGTTTCCTCTCTATATATGGGCGCACTGCGGGGAATATGTTATGGCGGAAGGAGAACTTGAAAATTTAAGCGGATCATCGGGGCCGCTTAAGATAGATTATCCGAACGAATTGTCTTATTACGATTTGCAGAAATTTTCATACGAAGCTCCGAGAGACGGATCTTATTACTCCGAAGACATTAAAAAAATTTTTCCAGAAAAATTATGGAAAAAAATTTTTAATTTTAACCGAACCGATATAATCAAACAAAACGAAGCTAAAGCCAATGATGAAATACCGTAAACAAAGAAGGGGGAATAATCAAAAAGAGTAAAGGTCGGAAAAAATTATTAAATTTAAAAATATAATTTTTATGTTTTTAAAAGATTGGGCGGAGATAAAAATTCGGAAAATGGATTGGCTGGATATGGCTATGGTAAAATGGAGCTGCGTCCTTTTTGGAATTTTGCTGGCTATCATTTTTCCGGAATTGCTGTCAATCAATGCTTGGTGGATGGCCGCATTATTTGCGGTTTTGCTGGTAAGGCCTCTTTACAGAATATATTTAAAATAGAAAAACGGTTGGCTGAAGAAAAAACAAACTAAGGCGAACCGAGAGATTTTCGGCAGTTTTGATTTTGCGATTTTTTATTTAAATTTAATTAATATTTATTGATTTCTAAAATTATGAGCAATCTCTTCCTTTATATTCTTCTTTTTTTCTTTGCGATAAATTTTATCGCTTTTTTAATTATGCTGGAGGACAAAGTCCAATCCTCCAATCCGGATGCAAAAAGAATTTCGGAAGGAATGATGTTTTTTTTGGCGGCGGCCTTCGGAAGCGTTGGAGTTTACGCCGGAATGTTTGCCTTTAGGCATAAAACGCAAAAATGGTATTTTTTGATAGGGATACCGCTGTTAATGGCGCAGAATGCCGCAACCATTTATTTGGCTTATTTATTTTGGACTGGTATATAATTTTATTATGGAAAAATTTTTAAAAGAATTTTCTTGCCGAAATAAAAAACGGTCATTGGAAAAAATGGAAAAATTTTGGAAAGAGGGACGGGAAAAAATTCATATTATTACTGATTTTGATTTGACTTTGACGCCAAGAGACAGCAGGCCCGGCCAAGATTCCAGCACTTGGGGGATACTGGAAAACTACTTGCCAGAAGCGGCGATTGAGAAAATTAAAAAACTATATGAAAAATACAGACCGCTGGAAGTCCAAGGAGAAATGACTGTTGCCGATGCCGTTGACTGGTATGAGGGCGCGCTGGAAATATACAAAAGAAGCGGTATTAAATGGGCGGATATTGTCCGCGATGTTGAAGAAAAAATGTCCATAAGGCCGTATGTCAAAGATTTTTTTAACGCTTGCGAAGAAAAAGAAATTCCCACTATAATAATTTCAGCGGGAGTCAAAGATGTGATAGAAATTTGGTGCCGGAAATTCGGCATCATTCCCGCTGTTTTGCTGTCAACCGACTTGCTCTTTAATTTGGAAGGACGGATCAGAGGCTGGGAAAAAGATTCGCTGATACATATTTTTAATAAAAAAGAAAAAGGGCACAAAGAGATAAGCGGCGTCAGGCAGTCGCGGCCTAATATTATTCTTATCGGAGATACGCTATATGACGCAGCCATGGCGGATGGAGACGACAATGTTTTACGCGTTATTATTGACGATCCGCGGAAAGACGATGCGAGCAGAAGCCAGTCTTTTTACGACAACGTCTTCCAAAAATTTGACTTGATGATAAAAGACAAAAGCTTTTTTCCCTTGGTAAAAATGATACGGTCGTTTTAAGGATTTTTTAAAAATCCTTTGATAATTTTTAGCGCGTTGGCCGTTTTTTGATAAAATAAAAAGATGGATAAAAAAAATAACCAAAACCAGCCAAGATTCAAAGATGGAACTGTCGTTGAGATAAGCAATTATCTGACTTGTCAAAAGTTTTTTTTGCAGAGAATAGATAATTCGTTTAACCTTTCCAGCGAAGCGGTTAACGAGATTGCGGCCGTCTGCAGCCAGCGGGAACTTTATGATTTTCTTTTCAAAGAGACTTTTAACGGCCGGCCGTATACAATCCATGACGCTATAAAATTCCTTGATTGGGCCAAAAAGGGCTGGGAAGAGAAGACCTATTTTATTTTTTTAGTCAAAGATCTGTCGGGCAAAATAGTCGGGGCCGTAGATATAAAATCCGCTAATTTGGAAGGGGCGGAAATAGGCTATTGGGCGGATCGGAACGTTCGCGGCTTTATGACTAACGCTATCACAGCCTTGTGCAATATTGCACGAAATGCGGGATATAAATCCCTTTACGGTTTGGTTATTCCCGAGAATAGCAAGTCTATCGGAGTTTTGGAAAGAGCCGGTTTCAAAAAAAAGAAAGAGCCGTTTTTAGAAAAAGGGAAACATTATATCAAATACGAAATAATTTTTAAGCAGGCCGAATCTTAGGCAATATTGGAAATGAAAAAACAGATCGTTGCCATACATGGCGGAGAGACATTTGATACTTATGAGGAGTATCTTTCTTTTTTAAAAAATTTGGAAATTGATTTTGAAAGGATAAAGTCCAAAGAAAAAAGCTGGAAAAAGAATTTAGGTAAAAAACTCGGAAATGATTTTGAGGTCATTTTACCGGAAATGCCCAATGCTTTAAATGCCAAATATATTGAATGGGAAATTATGTTTGGCAAGCTTATACCGTTTTTGGAGGAAGAAATTATTTTAATCGGCCATTCTTTAGGCGGAATATTCCTGGCAAAATATTTATCGGAAAATATTCTTCCAAAAAAAATTACAGCGATTTTTTTAATCTCTGCGCCATTCGGATCGCAAAATGCCAAGCCTTCTCTAGGCGATTTTTCTTTTAAAAAAGACCTTTCCAAATTACAGGAGCAGGGAGGAAAAATATTTCTTTGCCACAGCAGAGACGATGCTTGCGTGCCTTTTTCCGATTTTGAAAAATACAAGAAAGAGCTGCCAAAAGCCGAAGAAATGATTTTTGAGGATAGGGGGCATTTTAACCAAATGGAGTTTTTGGAGCTGGCTGAAATAATTAAGGAACTTTTTTAACGGTATAAATTTTTTGCTGGAATAAGGCTATTATAAAATTATATAAAAATTTTTATAGAATATGGCGAAAGATATTATTTTAATTGACGAGTCAAATAATCAAATCGGGACGGCAGAAAAAATGGAAGCGCACCGCCAAGGGCTTTTGCACCGCGCTTTTTCAATTTTGATTTACAATCAAAAAGGAGAAATTCTTCTGCAAAGAAGAGCGGCTTCAAAATATCATTGTCCCGGGCTATGGACCAATACCTGCTGTTCTCATCCAAGACCGGGAGAAAATTTATTGGCTTCGGCGGAAAGAAGGCTGAAAGAGGAGATGGGATTTAGCGCGCCTCTAAGAAAAACCGGATTGGAATTTGTTTACAAAATAAAGGTGGGAGAACTGATTGAGCACGAATATGATTATGTTTTGGAAGGGAGCTTTGACGGAGAACCAATATTGAATCCGGAAGAAGCCGATGCTTATAAGTGGATAGATATGAAATCTTTGGATAAGGACATAGAGGAAAATCCTCAAAATTATACGCCATGGTTTAGATTGATTATAGGGCAAGGCGATCCTTTGGCCGGAGATAAGATAAAAGGGCTGGAAAGATATCAAGTAAAAAATAAAGCAAATTAAAATTGGCAAGATTAAGAATTAAAATATTATTTTATGGAAAGCAGTTCCGCAAAAAAGGAAAACAATCTTAAAACTTTTACAATCGCTTCTTTTTTGAATGATTTCGGTTCGGATATAATTTCTCCCATTTGGCCGCTTTTTGTCACTTCTTTTACCGGAGCCAATATGGCAGTGCTTGGGCTTATTGACGGGCTTGGAGAAGCAATCGTTTCAATTTCGCAGGCCGCTTCGGGGTATTTTTCGGACAAAACAAGGAAGCGTAAAGTTTTTGTTTGGCTGGGCTATATTTTCGGAGCGGCTTCCCGCGTTGGGTATGCCTTGGCAAATGCTTGGCAATGCCTTGTTCCTTTCCGCGTTTTAGATAGGGCGGGAAAAATGAGGGGCGCCCCTCGGGACGCTATAATTGCCGATTTTTCAAATGACGGCGATAGGGGAAGCAATTTTGGAGTTTTGCGCGCTTTTGACAATCTTGGAGCGGTTTGTGGAATTCTTTTTTCCATCGCTATGCTGGATGTGCTGGGGTATAGAAGCCTTTTTCTTTTGGCCGCCATCCCTTCTCTTATTGGAGCCGCTCTTATTTTTGCCAATGTTAAAGAGCCGAAAACTAAGGATAAATTTGAGTATAAAGAAATAAGCTTGAAAGATTTTGACGGCAACTTTAAGCTTTTTTTGGCTTTGAGCGCTGTTTTCGCTTTCGGATCTTTCAGCTATTCTTTTCTTTTGGTTTTTGCCAATAAATTCGGATTTGCCGTTGCGGCCGTGCCCGTGCTTTATTTGCTTTTTACTTTAGTCGCTTCAGTTTTTTCCATTCCTTTCGGCAGGCTTTCCGATAAGATTAAAAGCCGCAAAAAAATTCTGATGATTTCTTATGTCTGCTGGCTCTTTTCCTGCTCCCTTTTTGTAATAAGCCAAAGCTGGATATCCATTGTTCTTGCTTTTATTTTTTACGGACTGTACAAAGGAGCTGCCGATACTGTGCAAACGGCTTTTGTCGCCGAGCTTTCTCCGAAAGACCGGCGAGCTTCCGGATTGGGAGGATTTAAAATGGTGGTGGGGCTTTGGGCTTTGCCAGCATCGTTTATCGCCGGAATTTTATGGGACAGTATCGGGACAACCGCTCCTTTTTACTTTTCAATCGTTTTGACTGTCATTTCAATTACGGCTTTATTTTTTGTTAAAGAAAAAAAGCTTTCTAGAATCGGCTAAGCGATTTGGAACATTTTTGACTTGCCTGATTTACTTTGGTAAAGTATTTTATTATGAACAAAGAAGAAATTATTAAAATTTCGGGAGAAGAAAAAGGCCCTGTCAGCATTATTCTTGCCGGAACCCACGGGGACGAAGTCTGCGGCGTTGAAATTTTGGAAAAAATACTGCCTTCTTTAAAAATAGAAAAAGGAGAAGTTTTATTCGGCTTCGGAAATCCTTTGGCTATTGAGAAAAAAGAGAGGTTTGTTGAGGCGAATCTGAACAGAATGTTTAAAGACGAAAGCTTGCTTTCGGAGGAGGAAAAGTCTTCTTACGAATACCGGCGGGCGCAATTTTTAAAAAAGTATCTTGATCGGGCGGACGCTTTGCTTGATGTCCACGCCAGCTTTGTGGTGGAAAGCGAGGCGTTCATTATCTGCGAACCGCATAGCTTGAAAATTGCCGATTATCTTCCGTTCAATACTGTTTTGAGCGGTTTGGATGAATTGCAGCCCGGAGGAACCGATTATTATATGAATAAAATTGGAAGATCCGGCATTTGCGTTGAATGCGGGTTTTTGGGAGATCCTCTTTCAGTCCAAAGAGCTGAAAAAAGCGTATTTTCTTTTTTGACCGCAAGGGGGCATATCAGCGGGGTTCTTGAGCCTTGCGCAAAATCAAAGATTCTTAAGGCCTATAAATTATATTTTACCAAGACGGATAAATTCAGGCTGGCGAAGCCTTTCAAGGATTTTGAAAAAATCGCGGCGGGACAGGTTGTCGGTATAGACGGTAAAGAAGAAATAAAGGCGCAAAAAGACAGCACCATTCTTTTTGCCAGAGACAGGGACCAGTCAAATGACGAAGCTTTTCTTTTAGCTGAAATTTTGACCGGCGGATAAAAATTGTAAAATTATTTTTTTAAACAAAATCAGGCTCGCGCGCTAAAGCGTACGAGCCTTTTTAATAAAGAGAGAGATCGAGCGTCATAATCACTCGATCTCTAGAAATGAGGAGAGCCGGCTTCCCATCCATTTTTTGGATAATTTGGAACATTCTTGAACCGTTCAATGTCCTTAGCAGGATATTGCTTTGGTTTTGCTCCATGAAAATCCTTTGGATGAGTTTTTTCCCGATTCCCTTGTTTTGGAATGGCGGCAAAATCGCCGCTTCGTCCAAATAGAAATAAACGCCGCTTGCCAGCTGGTGCAGGCCCGGAGCCTCAAGTCGGAGATCAATGCTTGGGTCAACAATGATTTCATATCCCCACGCAAAGCCGATGATTTTTCCGTTTGCCAATGCAGCTAAGCAAAGCGATTTTGGCTTGGCCATTTCCGTTAAAAAATCGGAAATAATTTTTTCAATCGGCCAATATTCTTCCAATATCGCTTTTGCGCAAGAGGGGCATTCCTTTTCTTTGCAGGACAAGGGAAAAACTTTTTCACAGACAGGGCACCGATACCCCTCGTTCCATGGATCGCTTCCGAAAGTTTTTTGATAAACAGAAGCGATATCTTCCAATGCCCCTTTTTGCGAAGGGATTATTTTTACTATCTCCACATCCATCTTCTTCACCTCTTTCCATATTTGATTTTAAAGACCTATTTTTGCCTGTTATGACCAGACAATAAACTAAAACCCTCCAATTGAGGAGGGGGCCAGCTTAAACAATTATTGAAAAGTATTAAGCTGATCCTCTCCGCGATTGGCCGGACTTATGATGAAGCTTGTTGATTATAATTTTATATCCTCCTTCTCCGTTGCTTAGCCATTTTGAAACGCGGGCCACTGTTGTTGAACTGAAGCCGGTTTCTTTTTTAATATTGGAATAAGATTCTTTTTTCCAAAGCATTTCGGCCGCCTTAAAGCGCTTTCCGAATTCTTCTATTTCTCCTTTTGTCATAAGATCGCGCAAAAAACGTTTGGCCTCATGAGGAGTCTCAAGGGCTAAAATAGCTTTAACAAGTTTTTTGTTTTTACTGTCTTTCCAGTCCATGTCTTGACTTTACCAAAGTAAAGCGATTTAGTCAAATAAACTAAAAGCCTTTTTGAGAGGCTTTCAATAATTGTTTTTTTAGCGAGAAAATAATTAAAATGATTTTAGCTTTGCATTTTTTATTTTAGGATTGACTAAAGCGGATTAAAAAGCTAATTTTTCATTATCAAAGTATTTTATAATTGTTTAAAAATTATTTGACAAAAAGCCATATTTTTTTATAACTGTTAGCAATAAATCCCTTTAAAATCTTGGGGTTTATAGCTCTGTAAAAAGTAAATATGGAAAGGAGGAAATATGGACCAAACATCCCAAAAGATAAATCCGACAGTGCTTGACGGTTTTCTGGAGCTGTCTCCGGCAGAACAAGTTTTGTTCAATAAAATGCTGAAGACCATTCAAGAGACCTACGAACTGTTCGGCTTCATACCGCAGGAAACTGCGCTGATAGAGAAGCTGGAAGTGCTGCTAGCCAAAAGCGGCGGAGAAACAGCTAAGCAGATTTTTTATCTGCAAAAGCCCGATCAGGCCTTGCGCTTTGATCTCACCGTCTCTTTGGCAAGGTATGTTGCGCAAAACTATCGCAGTCTTCAGTTTCCGTATCGCCGGTATCAAATCGGTAAAGTTTATCGCGGCGAAAGGCCTCAAAAGGGACGCTACCGCGAGTTTTACCAATGCGATATAGATGTGATCGGAGACGGCCGGCTTGGATTGATAAACGATGCCGAAATCCCCAGCGTAATTTACGCTGTTTTTAAAAAATTGGGATTTGAGGCTTTTACAATCCGCATCAACAACAGAAAGATTCTTACCGGATTTTTTGACTCTTTAGGCATATCCGGAGATCTGCAGAAAGAAGTTCTGCGCGTTGTTGATAAGCTGGAGAAGATCGGTTCCGATGCCGTAGCCGAAGAACTTGCCGGGCTTGGAATAGCGGCTGATACAATTTCAAAGATCTTTGCCTTCCTTGACGTTTCGGGAAGAAACAAAGAAATAATTGATCAGCTGAAAAAGCTTGGCGTTGGCGACGAAGCGTTTAATACAGGAGTAGAAGAGCTGGAGCAAGTTCTTGAAGCAATTTCTCGTTTCGGCGTGCCGGAAAAAAACATAGCCCTTGACTTGAAAATAGCTAGAGGGCTGGACTATTATACCGGGACCGTTTACGAGACATTTTTGGACGAATATCCGGGAGTGGGCAGTGTTTGCTCTGGAGGAAGGTATGATAACCTTGCCGAATGTTATTGCGACAAGAACTTCCCCGGCGTGGGAATTTCCATCGGATTAACGCGGCTGTTCTCCAAGCTTTTGGAGATGAAAGTTATCAAACCGGAAGAATCAACTCCGGCGCAAATTCTGGTCATTCCTTTGGATGGCCAGTTGGATCGAGCGATTGAGGTAGCCGCCGCATTCCGCGAAAAAGGAATATCGGCTCAAGTCTATCTCGAGGAAGCAAAGCCTGGCAAAGTATTCAAATACGCCGACAGGCTTAAAGTGCCTTATGCGGCAGTAATAGGAGGAAAAGAAGTGGCATCAGGAAAAATAGCTTTGAAGGATATGGCGCGAAAAGAACAGACAGAAATGAGCATAAATGACGCTATCGGCGTCATAAAACATCACCATAGTTTAGGAGATGATGGATAATGGAAGGAACAGCTGTAGCTAGAAGTGATTCTGCATTTGAAAGCATTGATTTGGCCAAGGCAATACCGCAGGGAACAGCCGACCATGTCGGCCGCGATATGCGTATTCGCCAGCATGTGCTTGGAATCATCCAGGCGGCTTACGAGAGATTCGGATTTTCGCCTTTTGAAACGCCCGCTTTGGAAAATGTTGAAGTTTTCCGGGGCCGTTATGGAGAAGGCGAAGAAAATATGTTCCATCTTTCGGACAGGCATCAGCATCATCTAGTGCTGCCATATGATTCCACGGCCTCTTTGGCAAGAGTCATGGCAACCCATCCCGAGCTTCCAAAGCCGTATAGAGGATATAACATCAGCAGGTCTTTCCGCGATGAAAGCGGTGGTGGCCTTCATAGGGAGCTTGTTCAATGCTCCGCTGATGTTGTCGGGTCTTCTTATTTGGGAGACGACGCTCAATTTGTCGTTATGGCCTTCAGCGTCTTGAGAAGATTAGGTTTTGAGGATTTCACTATCCGTATAAACCACCGTAGAATCTATCGAGACATGGCCGAAATACACGGCATTAGAGATCGCGACCAAATAATCGCCATAGAAAGAGCCATTGACCATTTTGACCAAGGCAAAGGGGGAATAGAGGGCGTCAAAAAAGAACTCGCCGGCCATCATATCGGCGAGGAATTGATTTCCGATCTGCTTCAAGTTTTGGAGCTTAGCGGAGGTCCGCACTATGTTCTCCAGCAATTGGAAAACTTAGTCTATTGGCAAACCAAAGGCATCGGATTTAAGGCGCTGGACGAGTTGAGGGAAATCATTGAGGCTTTGCCTCGCGATGTTCTCAACAAAACAGAGATAGATCTGTCTCTAGTTCGCGACCTTGACTACTACACGGGCTTTGTTATAGAAGCTCATGTAGAAGGCGCTTCGGTTGCTTCTGTGTTGCGAGGCGGGAGATACGACGACCTCATCGCTTCTTTCGGAGTTGAGACTCCTGCGGTTGGAATGGCATTCTATTTTGAGCTGATCCTGGAGGCTATGGCCGAACTGGGGATACTCGACAATTTGGATGTCAGCCGCCGCAGAATATTTCTGTGCTCCGCGGAGAAGCGAGGCTCTCACAAAATACAAGTGATGAGCCAGGCTTTGCGAAGAAGTTCGTTTGAAGTTGTCGCTATCCACGAGCCGCTTGATAACAGATTTAAGCGCTTGAAGATGGCTATGGCCGAAGAATGCGCTTTCATCGTATGTTTGGACGGAATGATCTCCATCAAACCGCTTCCAGATTACGGAGAGAGTTCTTTCCTCAAGGTCTTGCAAGAGGCTTTGGAGAACAATGCTTTCGGTGACGGGAAGCGATCTGCAGTTGTTATTGAGAGAGAGACGGACGAGAGAGAAAAAAAAGAAGTTGCTAGGCTGGGCCAGCCGGTCTATGACTTCAATCCTGAGCAGATCAGGATATGGTGAAAAATGCGCGGAAACGCGCTTGTGCCCAATCAGCTTTTTATTACTGATTGGGCACATTTTATTTTTAATATGAATTATTGTTTCCAGCCCGCTTTGCCGGGTTTTTCGTTTGAAAAAAAATTTAATAAAATGTTAAAATTGTATTATGAGTTTGATAAAAAAATTAATAGAAGAGGGATATTTGAAAACGCCGATTATTATTGAAGCTTTTCGCGAAATTAAAAGGTCTGATTTTTTGCCGGAAAATATTAGAAAAATGGGAGAAGGAGAATATTCTTTGGCTGAAGCCGATGAAGCTCTTCCCATAGGCTTTGGGCAAACTATTTCCCAGCCTGCGGTGGTTGCTTTTATGCTTGAGCTTCTTAGCCCCAAGCCCGGAGAAAAAATTCTTGATATCGGATCCGGTTCCGGCTGGACCACCGCTTTATTGAGCTATATTGTCAGCCGGAAAAACGAAGGAGGAAAAGTAATCGCTTTTGAGCTTGTGCCGGAATTGGCGGAAAAGGGAAATGCAAATGTTTCAAAATATAATTTTATTGAAAAAGGCGTTGCCAAAATGTTTGCCGGAGACGGAACGGCGGAATCTTTCAAATACGCGCCTTTTGATAAAATTTTAGCTTCAGCTTCGGCCAAAGAATTGCCCGAGGCTTGGATAAGCCAAATAAAAGTTAACGGAAATATTGTTATGCCGATAGGCTCTTCAATTTGGAGATTTACAAAAATAAGCGAAACGGAAGTTAAAAAAGAAGAATTTCCCGGGTTTATTTTCGTGCCTTTGATAACCAAGGATTTTTAACAGTAAATTGGCGCGGGGAAATTGCCCCTGTCAATTAAGCCGTTTTTTGATAAAATTGAAATATGAATTTATTTTGCTGCGATATTTTTAAAAAGGTTTTTGTTTTTCTTTCTTTCGGATTTTTAATTTTGGTTTTGCCGGATTTTTCTTTTGCGCGGGAAATTGAAGAGATAACCGATTGGTATATTAAAGATATCCAGTCAACTGTTATTGTCAACAAAGATTCTTCTCTTTTTGTAGAAGAAAAGATAACGGCTGATTGCGGCCGTTTGCCGGGCAAGCATGGCATTTTTAGGGTGTTGCCTTTGCAGTCGCGGACGGAAGAGGGAGAAATAATTAAAACCCCGATAGACCTTATCGGCATTGCCGATTTTGAAGGAAATCCATTGCCCTATTCAACGATTAAAGACAGATTTGACAATACCGTTACTTGGAAAATAGGAGATCCTAAAAAAACGGTTTCAGGAAAAAATTACTATAGAATTACTTATATTGTTAAAAATGCGATACGGTTTGAAAATGAAGATTTTGATGAATTATACTGGAATTTAGTCGGGCAGTTTTGGCAAATTGATATTGATAGCTTTTCAATTGAGATTAATTTTCCCGAAGAAATCAGTAAAGATAATTCGCAAATTTATTATTATTCGGGAATCTTCGGATCAACGGAGACGGAAGGAGCGGATTACGAATGGAAAAACAGCCATGTTCTAAAATTTTTTTCTAACCGTCCCTTCGGGGCGAGAGAGGGCCTTACCGCTTCCATCGCTTTTCCGAAAAATATTTTTACTCCGTATCAGCCGGGATTTTTTGAACTTTGGGGGAAGTATCTTTGGTTTTTAATCCCGATATTTTCTTTTGTCCTTTGTTTTTATCTTTGGATCAAATATGGGAAAGATCCGAAAGTTAACAAAACCATCACTCCCGAGTTTGAAATTCCCGAGAATATAACTCCTTTAGAAATGGGAGCGCTTATTAGCAACGGAGATGTTTCCGACGAATCTATTTCAGCGGCTATCGTTGATTTGGCGGTAAAGAAATATATTGTTATAGAGCAGATAGACAGGCCTTGGTATTCGGGAGGAAAAGATTTTAAGCTCAAAAAAGTTAAACCCGAAGAAGAATTTTTAGCTTTGCCTTCTTTGGAAAGGCTTTTAACCGAAAAAATATTCGGAGAAAAAAAAGAAGTTTTCCTTTCTCTCTTAAAGGCGTCATTTCATAAGGAGATGCCTCTTATCAAAAAAGCGGCGGCCGAAAAATTGGCTTTAAAAAGCTTGATTTCGGAAAAAGGCAGGATGCTAAGAACGGTATTTCTAATAATAGCTTCCATTTTTTTTGTTTGGGCTGTTTTGTTGGCTTGGCTTTATTCAATTTTTGCAGCGATATCGTTAGCTTTAGCTGCGGCCTTTTTTGTAATCTTCGGAAGGATTATGCCCAAGCGGACGCCGAAAGGGGCGGAACTGAATTGGCGGATAAAAGGATTTAAAATGTATATGGAGAAAGCCGAAACTTTTCGCCAGCGTTTTTATGAGAAAGAAAATATTTTTGAAAAGCTTTTGCCTTATGCCATGGTTTTCGGCATAACAAAGATTTGGATTAAAAAAATGGAAGAGATCTACGGCAAAGAATATTTCCAAAACTATCATCCGGCATGGCTTGCGGGAGCGGCGGTCGGAAGCTTCAGCGCGGACAGTTTTACTTCGCAGATAAACAGCCTTTCTGCAGGTATTGCTTCCAGTGTCGGCACTTCTTCCGGATCAGGAGGGTTCGGCTATTCCGGCGGCGGCGGAGGAGGAGGCGGCGGAGGCGGGTGGTAGCCCCAAAAAAAATACACAGGTGCCACCTGTGCAAAAATCTGCACAGGTGGCACCTGTGTATTTTTTGGGTTTTTAATAATAAAATTTTAATAAAATTATGGAAAAAATATTATCGCTTGTTGAGCAGCACAACCAATGGAGAAATAACTGCATTAATTTGATTGCTTCGGAGAATGTGATGTCTCCGGCTTGTGAAAAATTATATATATCGGACTTGATGCATCGTTATGCGGAAGGGACTGCTTTTAAAAGATTTTATCGCGGTTTGAAATATGTTGATCAAATAGAAAGCTTGGCGGAAGAAGAATTCAAAAAACATTTTGGGGCTAACTTTGCGGATGTTCGTCCGATTTCCGGCACGATAGCCAATTATGCGGCTTTTTCGGTCATATCGGAAAGAGGCGATAAAATTTTATCTTTGGGAATAGAAAATGGTTCTCATGTTTCCCACGAGAAAGCCGGAGCAGCCGGATTTTTGGGATTGGAAATTGAAAACCTTGAATATAATGAGGACTGCACTATGAATCTTGAAAAAAGCGCGGCTAAAATTTTGGAAACAAAGCCGAGATTTATCGTTATCGGAGGATCGGTGATCTTGTTTCCCCAGCCTATCAAAGAACTAAGGCAGGTTTGCGATAAAGTGGGAGCGAAAATAATTTACGATGCCGCTCATGTTTTGGGGCTGATTGCGGCTGGAGTATTTCAAGATCCGCTAAAAGAAGGAGCGGATATTATTACGACTTCAACGCATAAAACTTTTCCCGGACCCCAAGGAGGAATGATATTGGGCAATGTTGACGAAAAAACGGCTAAAACTATTCAATTACGAGTTTTTCCCGGCTTTTCATCCAACCATCATTTGCACCGCATTCCGGCCTTATACGGAGCGTTAAGGGAAATGCAGGAGTGCGGTAAGGACTATGCCGGTCAAATTGTTAAAAATGCGCAGGCGTTAGCTAAAGAGCTGGCCGAATACGGTTTTGATATTTTGGGGAGAAACAAGGGGTTTACTCAAAGCCATCAGATTGTGATGAATTGCGGAGAACCCGGCTCCGGGCATATTGCGGCTGAAAAGCTGGAAAGGGCGAATATTATTCTTAACAAAAATATTATTCCTGGAGACGGCCAAAGTCCGAAGAACCCGAGAGGAATAAGAATCGGCGTCCAAGAAATGACCCGCTTTGGGATGAAAGAAGAGGAAATGAAAAAAATAGGGGAATTTATAAAAAAAGTTATTTTAGACAATAAAGATCCTGAAGAAATCGGCAAGGAAGTGGCGGATTTCCGCAAAAATTACCAAAAAATCCATTATTGCGCAAAATAAATCCCTAATCACAAGCCCCAAAAAAATACACAGGTGCCACCTGTGCAAAAATCTGCACAGGTGGCACCTGTGTATTTTTCTGCCTGTGGCATATTGGAAACGTTACCGGTTAGTCGCTTTTTGTTAGCATAAACGTTTCCAATCTATTGAGCTATTACGGCGCGATTGACAGGAGGGTAAAAATAGTTTAAATATAAGCAACAATAAATTTGCACTTTTAAAAGTATTTGCGAGCGGCTGACCGGTTATTTTAATCAAGCAAATAACCGGTCAGCCGCTTACAAACAAACAAAAAAGGTCTAAAGCGGCTTAACCCGTCCGGCAAAATGCCGGATAAAAAAATGGACAAAAACAATAAAAAGCCTCTCCCGTTTTATGATAAGATTAAGACTTTCAATGGGCCGATTTGGATGGCGATTTATGAGAATCCGGAAAACGAAGAATGGGCTATTGTCGTGCATGGAACAATGACCAACGCGGAATGTTTTAATCAGCTTGCCATGCTTTTTCTATCGAAGGGAGTAAATGTGGCCTTGCTGCATTTAACGGGCCACGGACTGAATAGAAAGAAAGAGGTCTTTGATTTTGAAGAAATGAAAGAAAACACGAAAGCCGCGATACACTATGTTTTCAGGAATTACGGAAAGAAGGTCTTCCTGATTGGAACGAGCCAAGGCGGCTTTATCGTTTCAGCTGTTGCGGCTGAAAGCGATAAAATTAAAGGAGTCTTTGCCCATGGCATAATGATTCCTGAATGGCCGGAGAGTATTTATCTCACCAATTTGCCTAAATTGGTGAGTAAAAGATACATAGAGATGATACGCGGAGGGCTAAGACTTTTGGCAAGATTTTTTCCGAAAATGAAAATTCCTTATCGGATTTATATTGATCCTAAAAAAATAGGGTCAGACAGAATGGTTGAGATAATGGATGAAATGAAATATTATCCAGTGAAGCATGTTGCTTCATTGTTTAATGCGGATATGTCGGGAGTGAAAATGATAAAATGTCCGATCGGAGTGCTAATGCTGGAGAAAGAAACTCTTTTTCCAGCGTGGTATATCAGAATGATTTTTGAAGAAATTGAAGCTCCCAAAAAAGAGCTTATAAAAATTTCTTCAAAAACCCATTCTGCTTTTTTCGAAGAGCCGGAAAAAATAGTTGAAGCCATTGTCCCCAAAATGAGGGAGTATGCTCTTCAGCCGATTTTGCCGGCCTTCAGCCAGGCAATTCAATTGCCTGCGCCAGCAAAAAACAGCGGATTTTAATCCGCTGTTTTTCTTTTTTCGGCGTAATCTCTTTGTATAGCCAATAAATATTGTTTTGGTATAATAAAAATAGGTCGGAATAATCAAAAAATAAATAAAATAAACATATGGACCAAGAAATCAGAACAAAAGAATTTAAAGAAAAAATATTTTTAGCCGTTGTTTGGATTGCCGGTATTTTTTTAGCAATTCAAGCAGCGAATTTTCTTATTGATTACGAAAAGCTTAGCCAAAGCAATATGCGCGAAATTACGGTAAGCGCCAGCGGCCAGGCTTTTGTAATTCCCGACATTGCCTTGGTGCGGCTCGGGGTGACGACCGAAGGCTTTGACATAGCAGCCATTACGAGCGACAACAACGAAAAAATGAATAAAATCATCGGCGAAATCAAAGCTATCGGAGTTGAAGAGAAAGACATACAGACTACGAACTACAGCTTGTCCCCGAAATACGATTATTCAAGGGGATCAAGAATTTTTAAAGGATATACGCTAATCCAACAGATTACGGTAAAGGCCAGGGAGTTTGAAAAAATCGGCGATATTTTAAATAAAGCTTCCAATAACGGGGCGAATTTAATCGGGGATTTCCAATTTACCATAGAAGATGAAAATAGCGCCAAGCAGTCGGCAAGAGCTGATGCCATTCAAAAAGCCAAAGCCCAGGCGGAATCAATCGCCGAGCAATCGGGCTTGAAACTGGGAAAAATTGTTAATGTTTATGAGGGCGGATATCCTTCCTCTTATGATTACTCTGCGAAATCTTCAGCGGAAGTCCTTGGAATGGGAGGAGGAACAGCGGCCGATATAGAGCCGGGACAGCAGGAAATTTCAGTTTCAATAAATTTGGTTTACGAAATAAGATAGGCTTCTAAAAAAATATTTAAAGCCGCACTTATTGCAATGCGGCTTTAAGCTGGAAAAAATTAAAATAAAAAGCCGGGAAGCAAAGAAAATTACAAAGATTTCAGCTTTTTTGCCGGACGAAGAGATGCTTGGTATAATATTAAGCAGATTGAAATTTTGATTTAATAAATCTTTTTATGAAAATTAGAGAAATTGCTCCAAAAGTTTGGAATTTTAAAGTTGTGGGAGGGGAAAAGGCTTGGGAAGAAGTAGCTTATTCGGCGAGAATGAGCGGAGTGCCGGAAATCATTACGGGCGAAAATATTTTTCGCATGATTGTTGAAAATGATTACGGATCCGCTTTAGAGCATATTCTTATAAAGTTTGATATCAAGATGAGCAAAGGGAATGCTCCTGAATTGTTAGAGCACCGCATGGCAAGCCATAGCGGTTTTTCTACGCGTTATTTGGCCGCGAGCAAAGGCATTAATGCCGGAAGCCAAGGAAAAGAAAATCTGCCAATTGATTTTAAGGAAGGGGAAGAAATTTACGAAATAATAGTCCCTTGGCATTTGCTTGGCAAAGACCGCAATAAAGACGAGGAAAAAAATAAGTTGTTCCAGGCGATTGAGCAAAGCTTGGCTTCTTATAAATCAATGATTTCCAACGGCGTTCCCAGGGAAGTGGCGCGATATATCCTGCCTTTTTGCAAGGCTGTGGGAATATATCATTACACAATGAATTTGAGGTCTCTTCTAAATTTTTTATCTTTGCGGCTATGCGTAAGAGCTTCCGCTGAAATGCGCTGTATAGCCAGCCAGCTTTATTTACTGCTTGAACGGGATCTGCCCCTTATTAAAGGCCTAATAGGATGCCGCGGATTTGTATTTGGCGTTTGTCCGGAAAGCGGAGTAACCGGAGTAAGAGATGGCAATCCTTTGATTTTTTATCCGGTCTGTCCTTTTCGCGCGAAGGAAAGCAAAATCTTTATTCCTACGCGCAAAGAATTTTCGGAAAAAGGAAGACCGCAAGGGTTTGACAGGGAAACAGCCTACAGGGCGCAGAAAGAATTATTTTTGCGTTGGGCGCAATGGGGGAAATATTAAATTCCGCTTATCGCGCGAAGAAGCGTTTTAAAATTATTAATATTTTCCGGTTCTGAATGGAATTAAAAAAATAAAAATAAAAAAAATGGAAGTTTTTAACCCAAAGAATATAATTGTATGCAAAAACGACATTTCTGAAGATTTTTTTGAATGGATTTCCCAAGTAAAAATCGCAGGCTGGGACATTGAAACATCCGGACTGGATTGGAAAAAAGCGAAAATAGGAACATGTCAAATTTACGCTCCGAACAAGCCGCCAATGATAATAAAAATAGGAAAGAAAAAACCGAAAAGACTTTGCGATCTTTTGGCCGATGAATCTGTCAAGAAAATCTTCCATTATGCCTTGTTTGATCTTTCTTTTATGGCCGGTCACTGGGATGCAGATCCGAAAAATGTGGCCTGCACCAAAACAGCCATAAAACTGCTTGATCCGAAGCACTCCAAAAAACACAGCTTAGCCAGCTTGCTTAAAGAGCGATTGGGAGTCATTATAGATAAAAGCGAGCAATGCTCTAATTGGCTTGCGGCGCAGCTTACCGACAAGCAAAAGGAATACGCGGCCAAAGATGCAATTTATTTGCCTCCGCTTTTGAGCAAATTGGAAAAAGATCTTAAAGCAAAAGGATTGCTGGAATTGGCGCGCCAATGCTTTTCTTTTATTCCAACCCAAGTCCAGCTTAAAATAAAAGGTTATAAAGATATCTACGACTATTAAATAAATATGGACGGGAGAGTTAAAGCCCATATTAAAATAGGAATAGAGGTTGATGTTATAACGAAAATCGGCGAACCGACAGGCAAGCTTACGCGCGGAATTGTTGCGGAAATATTAACCAGTATTCCTTTTCATCCGCAGGGAGTCAAAGTAAGGCTGGAAGACGGCCAAGTGGGCAGGATTAAAAAAATCATTCAAACTAATTTTTTAGTGGAATAATTTTATTTAAGCCTTTGCCTTGCGCAGTTTTTCACTGAAAGGTTTTTTATTTGGCAAAATTAAAAATTAACGGTCAAACTGAAAATGAAAATTACTTTTTTTGGAGCCGCCCAAAATGTTACAGGCTCAAAACACTTAATTCAGGTTCAAGATTATAATATTTTGTTGGATTGCGGAATGTACCAAGGGAAAAGGAATATTTCAAACCAGCTCAATAAGGAGCTTCCTTTTTCCCCGGATCAAATTGACGCCGTAATTCTTTCCCACGCCCACATTGACCATAGCGGCTTGCTGCCGGTTTTGGTAAAAGAAGGATTTAAGGGAAAAATTTACTGCACTTCGGCGACTGAAGAAATAACTCGTTATCTTTTGCAAGATTCAGCCTCAATCCAAGAACATGACTGCGAATATTTAAACGACCATTTGAAAAAGGGAGAAGATCCTGTTTTTCCGATTTATAATTCTGATGAAGCCGAAAGAACCTTTAACCAATTCGTGCCGGCTGAATATTTCAGCGCGGGGGGGGGATGGGTCAAATTAACCAACAATATCCGTTTTAAGCTTTATGATGCCGGACATATTTTGGGCTCGGCGATAGTTCTGCTTGAAATTAAAGAAGGAGGGAAAACAGAAAGGCTCGTTTTCACCGGAGATTTGGGAAGGGACGAACTGCCGATTTTACGTTCTCCGGAGCCTCTTGAAGAGGGTGCGGCAACAATGATAATGGAAAGCACTTATGGCGGCAGAAATCACGGTCCCATAGGCGAAATTATGGATGCGCTGGAAGGAATAATCAACAGCGCGGCAAAAAGGGGAAGCAAAATTATCGTTCCGGCTTTTGCCTTGGGAAGAACGCAGGAGCTGATTTATGTTTTACACAAGCTTGTGAATCAAAACAGAATTCCAAACCTGCCCATTTATTTTGACAGTCCTTTGGCCCAAAATCTTACGGCGATTTTTTCCCGATCAACCGAATATTTTGACAAAGAATTTTGGCAGGATTTCGGTTTTCGCAAAGATCCTGTCTTTGTCTTTGAGAATTTGAGATATGTGGAAACCACGAGCGAATCAAAAAATCTTAACAACCTTCATGGGCCGATGCTGATTCTTGCTTGCTCCGGCATGGCGGAAGGAGGAAGGATTCTCCATCATCTTAAAAATAATATTGAAGACCCCAATAATGTAGTTTTAATCACCGGTTTTCAAGCGGAAAATACGCTGGGAAGAAAAATTCAGGACGGAGTGAGCCCTGTGAGGATTTTGGGAGAGAGCTACAATATAAGAGCGAAAGTGATTACCTTGGACGCGCTTAGCGCCCATGCCGGGCAAAAAGGGCTTTTAAAAAGAGTGGAAGAAACAAAAGGCCTTAAAAATCTGTTTTTAGTCCATGGGGAATTGCCCCAATCCGAAGTTCTCCAAGGGGAAATTTTAGGATTAAAGCCCGATTTGTCAGTTAGCATTCCGGCGCTTGGTCAAAGTTTTGAATTTTAACTATTATGGAGAATAAGAATTACAATCTTTTCCGCGAAAATAATGCGGGAGACGAAATTGTTTTTTCCGTATCCGAATACATTGAATTTTTGAACCTTAAGATTAAGCCTTTTGAAGTAAAGATTGTCGGAGAAGTGGGCCAAGTGCAATTCGGACCGACCGGCCATGTTTATTTCAGCCTTAAAGACGAAAAAAACGGGTCAACTCTCAATTGCATTATTTGGAAATCCAGCTACCGCTCTTACGGCATAAATTTAAAAGAAGGAATGAAAATAACGGCTGTGGGACACGCCGAAATTTATGCGCAATCCGGCCGTTTGTCTTTTATCGCCAAAGTTATCTCTTTAGCCGGAGAGGGAGCGCTTAAAAAAGAATACGACCGCATAAAAGCCTTATTGGAAAAAGAGGGGATTTTTGCGGAAGAGCGCAAGAGAAGGCTGCCGGTTTATCCTCATAAAATCGGAGTTATCACTTCTCGGCAGGGAGCGGTTATCGCCGATTTTTTAAATAATTTGGGAAAATTCGGCTTTAGCGTAAAAATGATTGATTCCCGCGTTGAAGGGCAGGAAGCGGTAAAAGATCTTCTTGCGTCTATAAAATCTTTTAAGAAACAAAAAATTGAGGTCTTGATAATAATGAGAGGCGGCGGATCTATGGAATCAATGATGGCCTTTAACAATGAATTGCTCGTGAGAGAAATAGCTTCTTTTCCGTGTCCGGTAATCGCGGGAATCGGCCACCATAAAGATATGCCTTTGGCCGCCATGGCGGCTGATGTGGCGGTTTCAACTCCTACGGCCGCGGCTAATTTACTGGGGGAATCATGGCAAAAAGCGGAGCTCTTTTTGGAACGGGCCGCAAGGCAGATTGTTTTGGCATATGAAAGAAAGCTGGCTCATATTAATTCCTTGCTTCAAAGATCTCTGGCGGAATTGGACGGCTTTAAAAGGGATATGATTGAGAGATATGAAGAATTTAAGAGCGGGCTAAGGTTCTATTTGCAAAAGATAGACGGAAAGATAGACAGCATTAAATCCGATATTAAAAATTTATCGCTGAAAGTTTTTTTTAGCTTTGATTCGGCTTTAAGAAACGTTAGCCGGCAGACGGATTATGCGGAAAAGACAATCAGCTTGAATAATCCCGAAAGACAGCTTAAATTGGGATATAGCATAGCTTTTTTAAAGGGGGAGGTTTTGAGGAGCGTGAGCCAAATTCAAAAAGGGCAAGAATTGAATATACGGCTGGCAGACGGATTTGTGGAATCGGAGGTTAAAAAAATTAATAAGGATAACCGTCTTCGCTGAAAATGCGGCGAAGCGAGGAAAATAAATATGGACACATCAAAAAAAGACGCAAAAAAAAGCTTGAACGGCAATTTAAAACAGCTGGCCGAAATTACAGCTTGGTTTGACGGCCAAAAAGAAGTTGATGTTGAAGAGGGACTAAAGAAGGTCAAAGAAGCAGCGGCTTTAATCAAAGCGAGCAGGGAAAGGCTGAAAGCGGTAGAGAATGAATTTGAAGAAATCAAAAAAGAAATAAGTTTTGAGGACGAAGAAAAAACAGAGGCTGAATTTTAGCCGATTTTATCCCCATGGGAATTCCCGGCCGAAATGGCCCCAAGAAGCTGTTTTTCTGAATTTTATTTCTCCCAAATTTAAAAATTCATAAATGCCCTTTGGCGACAAATCATATCCTTTAATCTTTTCTTCTTTGCCGTCTAATTCGGCAACAGCCATAACCGGCTCTTTCTTGCCGATTGCGTAAGCGAGTTTTGTTTTAACCGACTTGGCTCCGCGTTTTTTCAATAAGTCAACGGCAATCCGGCGAGCCATATAAGCGCCGCTGCGATCAACTTTGGTCCAATCTTTGCCAGAGAAAGATCCCCCTCCGATTCCTATTTCCGGGCCGTAATTGTCAATTACGATTTTTCTGCCGGAAAGGCCGGAGTCGGCGTCAAGTCCTCCCATTTCCCATTCGCCTGTCGGATTTATTAAGTATTCTTCGGCTTTTATCAACTCGCGCACCAGTTTTTCCAATTCAGCTGAAGATATTTTTTGAAAGCTGGCCACGACCGTTTTTATTTTTCCGTTTTCAACGGTTACTTGGGTTTTTCCGTCAAAAGGAAATTGTTTATAGATTTTGCCGCAAAGATTGCGGGCAAGTTCATATTCTAGCGGCATGAAGTTTTTAGTTTCGCCGGCTGCATATCCGATCATAATGCCTTGGTCTCCGGCGCCGCCGCTGTCCACTCCGCGGGAAATGGAAGGACTTTGCAGGGAAAGATAAATTCTAACATTGTATTTTTCTCCTAAGACGCTTTTAATAATATTTTCAACATTAACTTTGGCTTTGCTGGTCACTTCGCCCGAAACGGAAATATTATTATGCCCGCCCATAATCTCAATAGCGACGCGGCTTTTGGGATCAACAGCCATATAGGAGTCAAGCAGGACGTCGGCGATATAATCGCACAATTTATCAGGATGTTTAGGCGAAACAAATTCGCAAGTTTTGATAGTTGTCATAATCTAAAAATTATTTTTTATTTATTATAAACAAAAAACTCTTCGCGAAAGGAAGAGCTGGCGCAAGCCGTTTATCTTTCCCCGCGCGGGGTTGGAATTGGCACCTTTCTTAAGCTTAAGATGGTTGCCAGCGGGTCACAGAGCCAAATCTCTCACCGCTTCTGGATAATTTTATTTAATTGTATTTCTATAATAATCCGAAAACAGTAATCGGTCCAGCCTATCTTAATGCGGATCCTTCTTTTATATCGTCGCTGACTGCGGTCAAGGCCAATTTTTCCGTGCTGTCGGCCATTTTTTCAACTGCTGCCAGCATCATTCCTTGGCTGATTCCTTGTCCCATTTTACGTTCCGCCAAATTGACGACAAAAACGCACTTTGTTCCGATAATCTGCTCGGAAGAAAAATGTTTTCTTATCCCCGCAAAGATCGTTTTTTGTCCGATTTCACTTCCAAAATCCACTTTCAATTCAAAAAGCTTTTCGCTCCATTCGGGAGCGGAGCATTCCAAAATCTTGCCGATTCTTAAATCGGCCTTGTCAAAATCGGGATATTCAATAATTGATTTCATAAATTATAAAAATTAATGTTACTTTTCATTAATACAGCATTTTTCTTTTATTTAAAAGAGCGGTTTGCGCGATTAACTATAAAAATAATTGTTTGCAGCTTGCCTAAGTAAAAGAGGCTTTAATTTAATGATTTTTTGACAAGATTACATGTCGGAACCTTTTTGGGATTATGTTATTTTATGAAGCAAAAATTATGTTATTTTAATATAAAAAACAGATATGTATAAATTTTTTACATAACCATTGACAAGAAATTCTACATTGTCCATAATGGAATATAATATTTTTAAGATATGCCCGACAATAGAGTTAATTTAATATAAAATATTTTTATTAAATAATTATGCTTGCAAAATTTATCCAACAGCAGCGAACCAAACGGAAGATGACGCAGGAATATCTTGCATCAGAGCTTGGTATTTCTCGCCCTACTTATTTGCAAATTGAACGAGGAGAAAGGGAGGTTGTCATATCCGAAGCTAAAAAGCTTGCGGCTATTTTTGGTATGCCCCTTATAAATTTTCTTTCAGAAAAAGAACCGGGAAGAAGCGTTATTATTGAAAAAATGTCTGTAAAAAAATCGGACAATTTACAAATTCGCGTTACTAAAAAAAATCTCGATAAATTTAAACAGGTTTTGCTTTATATCCTAAATAAAATTGGCGGCAAGCCGAATGTTGGCGAAACAGTCTTGCATAAGCTGCTTTATTTTATTGATTTTGATTATTACGAAAAGTTTGAAGAGACCCTGATGGGAGCAACTTATATCAAAAATCATCATGGCCCTACTTCTGTTGAATTATCTTCAATTATTAAAGAAATGCAGAGACAGGGAGAGATAGAACTTGTCAAAAGTCAATATTTTAAGTATTTGCAAAAAAAATATTTACCGCGAAAACGTCCAAATCTTGATATCCTTTCCGCGCGCGAAATTAGGCATATTGATGATGTGCTTGCGCGGCTTTCTGATAAAAGCGCCGCGGAAATAGAAAATTATTCACATGGGGATATTCCTTGGAAATCCGCGCAGGACGGCAAGCCTCTTTCTTATGAAAGCGTTTTTTACCGCGATGAGAAATATTCCGTAAAGAATTATGAAGATGAGCTATAATGAAATACAGGAATTCCAAAAAGAGCTCAAGAAGCTTGGCAAAAAGTATAAATCTTTACCTAGCGATTTACAAGAATTTTGTAATGTAATTTCCGTTGTCCCTCTTGGCAACAGCAAGCATTTTAATATTGTTTTTCAAAACGGTCTTTTTTTTATTGTGAAAGCCCGGTTTTTTTGCAGATATCTAAAGGGATCATCTCTGCGCATAATTTATTCATATTTTGAGCAAGAGCAAAGGATTGAATTTATAGAGTTGTATTTTAAGGGAGATAAGGAGAATGAAGACAGGGGAAGGATAAAAGAATATTTAAAAAATAATCAAAAATAAAGTTATTTGCCATTTTTTGTTTTTGCCGGCCGTAAAAATTTTTAAGGTAAGGGCCGGACAGAGAATTAAAGGGGACTTTGATTTTCTTTCAAAATTTTCGTAAGATAGAAAGGCTGATAAGAAATTTAAAATCAATTTTAGGAGAATTATGTCAATGTTTGACCAATTAAAACAGTTGAAGCAATTAAAAGAGATGCAAGACCAGCTGAAAAAAGAAAGGGTGGAAGCCGAAAAGAACGGAGTAAGAATAATTATGAACGGCAAAATGGAAATAGAAGAAATTTTTTTAAATCCCGATCTCGGCGTTAACCAGCAGGAAAAAGCCGTTAAAGACTGCGCCAACGATGCCGTCCGCAAGGTCCAAATGAGCCTTGCGCAGAAGATGTCTCAAATGGGCAACTTTGGGCTATAACTTATAGCTCGCAACTTTTTCCGTTTTTTTGGACCGCCATGGAGATAAAGCAAATCATTGTTGGAAAATTGCAGACGAACTGTTATCTTTTTGTCTCTCAAAAAGAAGCGGCTGTTATTGATCCGGGCGGAGAGCCCGGGAAGATTTTGCTTGAGATGGAAAAAACAAAAGCCAAAATAAAATATATCATCAACACCCATTATCATTTTGACCATGTATCCGCCAACGAGGAATTAAAAGAGGCGACAGGAGCCGAAATTTTGATTCATGAAGATGAAAAGAATTTTATATCTTTTCATCCTGATATTTTTTTAAAAGAAGGGCAAAAGATAGAAGTAGGAAAGGAAAAACTGGAAGTTTTCCATACTCCGGGACACAGCAAAGGAGGCATTTGTTTGCTGGGAAGAGGGTTTATTTTCAGCGGGGACACTCTTTTTGACGGCTCTTATGGAAGAGTGGATCTGCCCGGAGGGTCTGCCGAAGAAATGGCCGGATCTTTGGAAAAACTGGCAAAAGTTATCCAAGCGGGAACAACGGTTTACCCCGGGCATGGCAAAGTTTTTAGATATTAAGGATTGCAATAAAAATAGCCTGTTTGGCGGGTAGAAATGATATTTTTTTATCCGGAAGGTTTAGATAAAATCAATTTGCGTGACGCTATAAAGATATACCAAGGTATGGTAATCGGGTGTTCGCCCGATTTTTTAAAATGTTACAAACACTATACAGCATCAATATTTTTTGCTAATAACATATCTAAGTAATTTTAATTGGATATTACCATAACAAACCTGATTGTTTTTTAGATAAGATTAGGCTTTTATCTAATTTTGGGGAAACTTTATACATATGAAATATGATGCGGCAATTATAGGCGCCGGTCCGGGAGGTATTGCGGCCGCCAGAAGAATGCTGGAAAAAGGTAAAAAAGTTTTAATCATAGAAGCTGGGACAGAGAACAAATCTAGGAGGTGTCCCGTTCTTTTCAGCGGAAAAAAGTGCGCTGGGTGCGGAGGAAAATGCCAAATTATCAGCGGAGTGGGAGGAGCTTGCAGTTCCGTCAGCTGCGGAATATTGTCAAAATATCCTGCTGGCAGCGGGCTTAAAAAGCTATTGGGCAAAGAAACGCTTTTGGAATTGGAAGATCAAGTTTTGGATTGGATTGGAGATACGGGTAGAAATATTTTTAATGTTGTGGATCCCGACGTGGATCAGCAAATATACAGGCTTTCAAATAATGAAGATATTACGATAAAAACATATCAGAGTTTAAGCGTTGAAGGAGAAAGATTTGAAAACTTGATGAATAATCTCTTAAGAGAAATCATTTCTCTTGGGGCGGAAATAAAATTTAACGAAAGAGTGAATAAAATAAGCGGTTCCGAAGGAGTTTTTCGCGTTTTTACCGATATTGGAAGTTATTTTGCCAAAAATATAATTATAGCGACTGGACGGGCGGGGAACAGTGAAATGTTGAAGCTTATGGAAGAGATAGGAGTGGAAGTCGCCGGAGTAGGAGGGTATATCGGCGTTAGATTTGAAGACAGGGCAAGTAAAATATTGGTTGAGCTAAGAGAAAAAGTGCTTGACCCTAAGTTTAAAAGAGATAAAACGAGGTTGTTTTGTTTTTGTCCGGAAGGAAAGGTTGTGGCCATGAGCGTTCCAAATTGTTTTGCCGGAAAGCCGATAGACAGCACAGAGGGTTGCGTATGGGAAGGGTCTCCTTGGGGAAATTTTTCAGTGCAAAAAGAAATATTTTTTGGCGATACCGCCGAATATTTCCAATGGGAAAAATCTTTCGTGGAAAAATATATGAAAATATCAGGAGGATTTTTAATAGGGCAATCATTAAAAACAGCGATGAATAATTCTGCTCCAAAAGCTACGGGTTCCAGCATTGAGAACAGGTATACTTGCGGATCAGTTAAAAATTTGATAGGCGAAGAGATAGTAGATGAAATGATAGATTTTTTGATAGATATTGATAATATTTTAGAAAATCAAATTATTACTGACGAATGCCATATTTTTGCTCCAGAGCTTCATTTGTGGCCGAAAATAATGGTTGACGGATATTTGCGAGCAGGAAACGGCATTTACGTTATAGGAGATGTATCAGGCGTTGCCCGCGGAATTATGCAGGCTCAAGTTATGGGCTTGCGCGCCGCTGACGGCGTATTGGCCGATAATTAAATAATTACAATAATATAAAAATATGCTGGAAAATGAAAAAAAGGTCCTTGTCGGTTTGGGAGTTATAATTCTTCGGGATGACGGAAAAATTTTAATAGGCAAAAGAAAAGGGAAGTTTGTCCCGGAATACTCTATTCCCGGCGGCCACTTAGATATGGGGGAAACTTTTGAAGAAGGAGCGTCCAGGGAGGTTAAAGAAGAAACAGGAATGGAAATAAAAAATCCAAAAGTAGTAAGCGTTTCAAACAATTTGGAAACTTATAAAAAAACAGGCCGCCATTACATATCTGTTAATTTACTGGCAACCGAGTTCAAAGGAGAACCGAAAGTGATGGAACCGGATAAATGCAGCGGTTATATATGGTGCGATCCGAAAAAGGTTCCGGAGCCTCATTTTGAGGCCAGCAGGAGAGGGTTGGAAATGTATTTTAAAAAGCAGATAAGCTGATAATTTTTAGAAAACAATCTGCTTTAAAGCCGATTGTTTTCTTTTTTGCGGCTTTGGCGGGATGGATTCTACATTACGGAGAAGTTTTTCGCCTTTATTTTTATTTTTAGCGGGATTATAATATTATTATAATCATAATATTATGCTGTTTTTAAATCCTTATTCTATTCCGCCGCTGATTGTGTCAATTCTTTTTTTGCTTTTGGGCTCGGCGATTTATTTCAAGAATAAAAAGTCAAAAGTTAATATTGCCTTTGCTTTAATTTCTATTGTTACTTTTTGGTGGCAGTTCTCTTGGTTTATACTTTTCAACACGCAGGACGTATTTTTGGCTTCAATTTTGGTAAGATTCGGCTACGTCGGGATAATCTTTATTCCCGTATTTTTTTACCATTTTTTTCTTGAATTTTTGGACAAAAACAAGGGGCTTGATAGAAAATTTCTTTTTTTCATATACGGTCTTTCTATCTTCTTTGAATTCTTTTTGCTTTTTACGGATTTTTTTATACAGGGATATTACGAATATTTTTGGGGAGTTTATCCAAAAGCCGCATGGCTGCATCTTGTTTATTTATTCTTTTTGGCTTTGGGTTCTTCCAGGGTGGTATATCTTCTTTTTATCTCTTGGAGAAAGAGCAGAGAGGTTGATATTGTTAGATCAAAACAGATAAAACTTTTGCTAATCGGTTTTCTTATTTATTTTTCGGCCGCTTCTGATTTTTTAGTCAATTACGGGGTGGAATTCTATCCGGTCGGATTTATTTTTGTCTTGATCTGTATGTCTTTTATTGCTTACGCAATTTCCAAATATCATATGTTTGATGTAAAAATTATTTTGACGGAATTGTTTGTCGGGATTATATCTGTTGCCTCCTTAGCGGAATCTCTGCTTTTTTACGATTTTTGGTCTAAACTTTTCGGCTTTAGCGTTTTTATTATATTTTGTTTTATGGGCTTTTTGCTTATAAGATATACTACCCGAGAAGTTAAGGCTAAGGAATTTTTTGAGCAAAAGGTCCAAGAAAGAACTAAGGAGCTGGCTCTTGCGAATAAAGAGCTGCAAGAAAGTAACGACGAGCTGAAAAGATGGTACCAGCTAACCATAGGCCGGGAAGTGCGTATGGCCGAGCTAAAAGAGAAAATTAAGGAGATGGAGGGGGAAAGATAAAATGTTAATAATATATCTTACTATATCAAGTTTTATAAATGCCATTACCACGACTGTCTTGGGAATTTTAGTTTATATAAAAAACAGAAAAAATCTTTTAAATAAAACTTTTTCTCTTTTTTGCGCAAGCGTTGCCGCATGGTCATGGCCTTATTTTCTTTGGATGCTCATCGGCAAAACTCAAGAGTCGGCTCTTTTTTGGTCTACGGCTCTTAATGTAGGAGCTATTTTCACTCCGATTACTTATCTTCATTTTGTTTCTGTTTTCTTGAAAATATATGAAGAAAAAAAGAAGCTGATAAAAATCGGATGGATTTTTTCTTTACTGGTTTTTATAACAGGATTTACTCCTTTATTCATAAAGGGAGTTAGGCCCCAAGGTTTAATTGATTGGTATCCTGTCCCCGGTCCGGCCTACCATCCCTTCCTTTTAGTCTTTGGTATTTTTGTTTTTTATTGCTGGTATTTAATGTTTAAAGCATTAAAAAAGAATAAAGGAGAATCCGGGCTTCCGATAAGATATGTATTGATAGGAACATTGCTTGGTTTTACCGGCGGAGCCACTAATTTTTTAAATTTATACAATATTCCCATTCCTCCTTACGGACACGGCTTGGTAGTTTTTGTATTTATTTTTACCGGTTTGGCAATTTTGAAATATCATTTGTTTGAAATAAGAATAGTTTTGACCGAGCTTTTGGTTTTTACCATAGCGGGAATTTCATTGGTTCAAGCTTTTCTCTTTCAGACTTTTTGGACTAAACTTTTAGGACTCGGAGTTTTTGGATTATTTTGCCTTATAGGCTATCTTTTAATTAAGAGTATGCACAAAGAGATTCAAGCCAAAGATGAGCTGGAACAGAAAGTCCGGGACCGCACCAAAGAGCTGCAAGAAAGTAACGACGAGCTGAAAAGATGGTACCAGCTAACCATAGGCCGGGAAGTGCGTATGGCCGAGCTAAAAGAGAAAATTAAGGAGATGGAGGGGAAGAAATAGCCATTTGTGCTATAATGGCTTTAATAATTATCAAATTTAGAAAATTAATATGATAGGCATAATATTCGGCTTTATTTTTATCGCCCTTGGGCTGGCAACCATGCTGAAGAGCGCGGGCTTAATAGAGATTAACCTTGATTTTGGCCTTATCCTTTGGGCTTTGTTCTTTCTGTTTATCGGCTTGAAATTAATTATAAAACCAAAGAAGAACCGCAGCCGTTTTTGGAGCTGGAAAAATTCTCCTTGCAGCTGTGAAAATTCCGATGCGATCTACGAGCAGAAAAATGATAATCAAAAATTTTAATTTTAAAAGATATGCCTAAAAAAGCAAAACAAGAAGAATTCAAAATTTCCGGCACAGAGCTTTTGAAAAAAGTCAAAGAGCTGGTTGCCGAAGGCAATGTCAGGAGAATTATTATTAAAAAAGAGGACGGAGAGGTTTTGATAGAAATTCCTTTGACGGTAGCCGTCGTTGGAACCGTTTTCGCCCCGGTTCTTGCCGCCATAGGCGCGCTGGCCGCTTTTCTTACCAGTTGTACGCTGATAGTGGAAAGAAGAGACTAAATTTAAAGGCAAAAATTAAGCAAAAAAGCGGCGGGGCGGTTGACGCTGGCCGTTTTTTTGTTTCCGCTGTGGGAGAAACGCAGCTTGCTGCCGTTTATTCTATAGGCGATCCTCTCGCCGGAGAGCCGGGAGAAGGATTATTTAGCCATTGGTTTGTTAATCAAGGAATGCTTCAAGGCAATGCCAATATCCATGATTATGACCAGGATAGCGTAGTTATGGAGCCGAACCAAGTTACAGTTGAAGAAGCCTTTGACTACGCCGAACAAAATACCAGCGCCGTAAGGAGAAATCCGGTTATAATTGATAACTTTCAGAACGATTTGTTGTTGTAATAATGTTTGAATGTAAAACCCCTTGCCTTGCAAGGGGTTTTAATTTTATAAAGGAATTTACTTAAAAATAAGAAAAATGTTATAATCTTGTTATGGACGATTGTATTTTTTGCAAAATAATAAAAGGCGAAGTTCCGGCGGTAAAAGTTTACGAAGACGAAAAAACTTTTGCTTTTTTAGAGTTGAATCCTTTGGCCGAAGGGCACACCCTTTTAATTCCCAAAAATCATGCCAGTGATATTTTTGATATTGATTCGGAAGATTTAAAAGCCCTTGCCGCGGCGGCGAAAAAGATTTCGTTAAAGATGAAAGAAAGCTTTAAAGCTGAAGGAGTCAATCTTGTTCAGCGCAGCGGAAAGGCCGCGGAACAAGGAGTTTTTCATTTTCATTTGCATATTATTCCGAGAAAAGCCGGGGACAATATAGACATGGACAGGTGGTGGTTTGAGAAAGCGGACGCTTTCTCAATTGAAGACTTAAGAGAGACAGCCAAGAAAATTGTTTGGTAGAAAATTTCGTATCGGTATAATTGGTTAGGAGAAAAAGATATATGGCAAAAAATAAAAAAGAAAAGAAAAGAGAGCCAGTTAAAAAAGAGCCTTTGAGTCCAAAAGGCAAAGCTAAAAATTTGCAAAAAACAAGTTTTCAAAAACCTTTTTTGAAGAATAAAAAAAATAAATCAGCAAAGAAGCCGGCAAAGAAGATAAAATCAGAGAAACCAAGCTTGGCCGAGAAGGAAGAGAAATTTAGAGCGGACGCTTTGGAGGTGAAAAAAGTGGAAGTAAGAGTCGTTGGAATAGGCGGAGGAGGAGGAAATATTGTTTCGGAATTATCGCAAAGGCTGGCGGAATTTTCTTCCAAGAAAATAGATTTTGTAGCGGCCAATACCGATATGCAGGCCTTAAAAGCCGTTCCCAAAAGAGTAAATTCTTTTGCTTTTGGGAAAGAAATGACAAAAGGCTTGGGCACCGGCCGCAATCGTTTTGTAGGGGAAGCGGCGGCTAAAAAGGAAGAGGAAAGGATAAAGAATATTTTTTCGCCTCAAAAAGATTTGTTTATTTTGGTTTCTTCCTTGGGAGGAGGAACGGGAACCGGGGCGACTCCGGTTTTCGCCAAGATAGCCCATGATCTTAATTCAAAAACGCTTGGGATTTTTACTTTGCCTTTTGCTTTTGAAGGAAAAGACAAATTAAAATCAGCCCGCGAAGCTTTGGAGAAAATACAAAGCAATTTAAACGCTGTTTTGGTTCTTCCGAATGACAAAATTTTTCAATTAACAAAAGAGGAAACTCCCTTCCATACCGCGCTTTCTCTTTTGAACAGGCACATAGCAAATTCTTTGGAAGGCCTTTTGAGAGTGATCTATATCCCCGGACTTATCAATATTGACTGGGCGGACGTTAAAACCATTTTGGAAGGAAAGAGCCAAACAGCTTATTTGAATACTGCCCAAGTTTCGGCTTCAATTCCGGCTTTTTCAAAAGATTCTTCTTTGAAGGAAGATAAGTCTGCCGGTGAAAAATCTTTAGCGGATTCAAAAAAAGAAAAAAGAACGCTGGAAGATTTTGCCAAAGCGCTTTTAATAAGTCCGATTTTGGATTATAATTTTTCGCAAGCCGAGAATATTTTATTTAATATTGAAAGCTCTAAAAATATTTCCTTGGAACAGCTGATGGCTATTAGCGAAAAAATACATTCAACGGCTCCGCAAGCAAAAATAATCTTTGGACTGTCCCAGTCTCCAAATTTAAAGGATGTTATAAAAGCCACTATTTTGGCTACTGGCAGCGCTGAAAAAAAAGCCAAGAAGGCCATTTCCGGAAAGAAAAGAACAGCCAAAAAAATAAATAAAAAAAATAAAATAAATAAAAAAGAATCTGCCGATGCCGGCGATGAAAAAAAGGAAATAAACACCGAAGAAGAAGATGAAAAAGAGATTGAAAGAAAAATAAAAATAAGAAGAAACGCTCTTGAGATTAAAAAGGCGGAGAGGGAAGAAACCGAAAAAGAGGACGAGAAAGATAAAATTTTTGAAATACCGGCCTTTTTAAGAAGAGGGGACGCTGACAGCGGCCAGCCGGAAGAATAAATATTATTATGCAGAAACAAGTTATCAGAAAAGCGGTCTTTCCAATAGCCGGTTTGGCTACCCGTTTTTTGCCTTTATCAAAAGTTGTTTCCAAAGAATTAATTCCTTTGGTTGACAAGCCTCTGATACATTACACAGTAAAAGAAGCTATCAATTCCGGGATCAAAGAGATTATTTTTGTAACAAGGCCCAAGCAAAAGGATGTTTTGCAGTATTTCCAGCCGGACCTGAAACTGGAAAAAATATTGGCGGAAAAGAAAAAAGAAGAGAACGACTTGAAAGAAATTCAAACTATGGTAAAAGGCATCAATTTTTCTTTTGCCGCGCAAAAAGAGCCTTTGGGCGACGGAGACGCTGTTTTTCGCGCCAAAAAATTTATTGGAGACGAGCCTTTTGCCTTGTTTTTTTGCGACGATGTTATTGATTCGGAAGTTCCTGCTTTAAGCCAGCTTATAGAAGTTTTTAATACTTGCCAGCGGCCGGTAATAGCTTTGAAGCAGCTGCCTGCGGAAAAAATTTACCACTATGGGGTTGTCAATGTGGAAAAAATAGCAAATTGTTTTTATAAAATTAAAAATATGGTTGAGAAGCCGAAAGAGGGACAAGCGCCTTCTAATTTGGCCATTGTCGGCCGTTACATTTTAACTCCGGATGTTTTTGATTATCTTAAGCCAAAGAAAAAAGCCCGAGGGCATGATATTTCCATCGTTAGCCCGACTCTCGGCAAAATGGCGATGGACGGCAAGGGAGTTTACGGCTATGAATTTAAAGGGGATTGGCTGGAATGCGGAGATAAAATGCGCTGGTTCTATTCTTTCCTGCATCTTGCCGTTAAGCATCCCAGCTTGGGAGAAGAAGTCAAAGCTTGCTTAAAAAAGCTTAAATATTAAGGCATGATCAGCTACGATTTGATTATTATCGGCGGAGGACCCGCAGGCATTACCGCCGGCATATATTCCGCAAGACGAAAATTAAAAACCTTGCTGATAACCAAAGATTTTGGAGGCCAAATTGCGCATAAGACGGTAAAAATAGAAAATTATCCCGGTTTTGAGCAAATTTCCGGCAGAGATTTAATTGAAAAACTGAAAAACCATTTTAATTTTTACGGCGTTTTGGTTGAATTTGAAGAGATTGTTGAGATGTCTAAATCCGACAATCTTTTTTTAGTTAAAGGGAAAGACGGCGTTTTTTCATCTAGGGCGGTAATAGTCGCTTCAGGGGCTGTTCCGAGATTTTTAAACATTCCGGGAGAGAAAGATTTTATCGGCAGAGGAGTAAGCTATTGCACCGCTTGCGACGGCCCGATGTTCAGTGAAAAAAATATTGTAGTCGTAGGCGGAGGCAACGCCGGATTTGAAGCCGCTATTTTTTTGGCTAATTACGCCAAAAAAATCTTTATTTTAGAGTCAAAAGACGCAGTAGGAGCGGATGCGGCCAATCAAGAAAAAGCGGCATCTTTAGGAAAGATAGAAATAATCACAAATGCCGCCATCAAAGAAATTGCCGGCAAAAATTTTGTTGAAAAAATTATTTACAAAGATTCCGCCGGCGAAGAAGAAAAGGAGATAAAATGCGAGGGAGTCTTTATTGAGGCCGGATATCGGCCGGCTTCATCTTTTGTCAAAGAAGATTTGGCCGATTTCAACAGCCGAAAAGAAATAATGGTTGATTTTGAGACCTTAAAGACAAAAACGCCAGGACTGTTTGCCGCCGGCGATGTTAATGCCGGTAAAGACAAGCAAATTATTATTGCCTGCGGACAGGGAGCCAAGGCCGCGCTGGAGGCATATAATTATTTGCAAGAGGCGGAGAAAGAAAATAAAATATAAATAGAAGGAATTTTTGATTTTCAATTTTTGAAATAGTGGATTGGTTTGAAAATGTTTTTTAAAAATTAAGAAATTAGAATTTGTTTAAAAATTTACAATGAAAATACTATCTTTAAAAGCCAGAGAAATATTGGATTCTCGCGGAAACCCTACGGTTGAAGTTGAGCTGAAAACGCAAAAGGGCGAATTTGTTTCAGGAGCTCCTTCCGGAGCTTCAACAGGAATACACGAGGCAGTTGAATTAAGAGACGGCGGAGCCCGCAGAGGAGGATTGGGGGTTCTAAAGGCGATAAAAAATATAGAGGAAATTATTGCGCCAAAAATTGAAGGGAAAGAAATTTCCTCTCAAGAGGAAATAGACGGTTTGATGCTGGAATTGGACGGCACCGATAATAAATCAAAGCTCGGAGCCAATGCCATAGTGGCTGTTTCAATGGCCGCTTGCCGCGCCTTGGCTGCGGAAAAAAATATTCCTCTTTACCAATTCATCAACGAATTATTTAATCAAAAAAGAGAGCAGCCCTTATCTCTTCCGAGTCCTTGCTTTAATGTTATCAACGGCGGAGCTCATGCGGGAAACGATTTGGACGTGCAAGAGTTTATGGTTGTTCCTCAAGCAAGTTCTTTTGCCGAAAATTTGGAGATAGGAGCGGAAGTTTATCGCGAACTGAAAAACGCCTTAAAGAACAAAATGGGGCCTTCAGCAGTCAATGTTGGAGACGAAGGAGGCTTTGCCCCTTCTTTAGAGTATCCAGAAGAAGCTTTGGACATTATCTTGGAAGCGTCGGAAAAGAAAGGGTTGAGACAAAAAATCAAGTTTATTTTGGATGTTGCGGCTTCTCAATTTTTTGAAGAAGGAAAATATAAGACAAAAATGGGAGCTTTTGGAGGAGAAGATTTCGCTGATTACTATTGCGACTTGATTTCCAAATATCCGATTATAGGGATTGAAGATCCTTTTGCTGAAGATGATTTTGGCTCATGGACGATTTTAAAATCAAAACTGTCCGATTTTGGAACAATAATCGTAGGAGACGATCTGACGGTAACAAATCCCGAAAGAATTAAAATGGCGGCGGACAAAAAATCTTGCGATGCCATAATTTTGAAAATTAACCAAATAGGAACGATAACCGAGGCTTTGGCCTCCGCTGAATTGGCCAAAAGATTGGGATGGAAAATAATAGTTTCTCATCGGTCCGGAGAAACAGGAGATGACTTTATTGCCGATTTGGCCGTAGGAATCGGCGCGGAATTTATAAAATCCGGCGCTCCGGCCAGAGGGGAAAGAGCCGCAAAATATAACAGGCTTTTAAAAATAGAATCAAAAATAAGACAATAAAACTATGAATTTATTGCCATCTTTTGTCCTGCAGGTTTTAACGATCTTTCTTTGGTCGGGAACGATTTTAAGTTTGTTTTTCGGCGCATTTACATGGACAAGGAACAAAAAATCTTTAATTAATATCCTTTTTGCTTTTGTTTCTTTTTCCGTTGCGATTTGGCTGGGCGCCAGCGTGCCGATGCTGAATAGCTGCCGAGTAAAAGAAGCGGCTTACTTTTGGGACAAAGTGGTTTATTGCGGAGTGGTTTTTATCCCTATTTTTTTACTGCATTTTTCATTGGTTTTAGGAAAAGAAAAAAATAAAATATACAAAATTATTGTTCCTTTGGGATACGTAATCGCAACTATTTTTTTGTTTTCAATTTGGTTTTTCCCGCAATTTTTTATCAAAGGCCTTTTTGTTTACAAATGGGGATGCCACAGCATAGCCCAGCCCGGACACAATTATTTTCTTGCTTATTTTGTCGGCTATCTGCTTTTGTTTTTTTATAAAATTTTCCGTCTTTGGAGGACTTCAAGAGATCCGGACATAAAAACCCAAAGCAAATATATCTTTTATTCGTTCTTGTTCCTTTTTGCCAGCTCTTTGGCTTTTCTGCCGGGCTATCAAATTCCCGTTTTTCCGATAGCCTATGTTTTTCCCTTGATTTGGATTCTTATCCTTACTTACGCCATTACCCAGCATAATCTGTTGAGCGCGAAAGTTATTATTATAGATGTGCTTGCCGCTTTGGTTATTTTTACGGTTTTGGTTTATGTCATGCTGTCCGGCGGAACGGAAGACATAATTGTCAGACTTGCTTTTCTGTCTTTGATTTTCTTTTTTGCCAGCTTGGCCGTTAGGGGAGTTCATCGCGAGATGAACGAAAAAGAAAGGCTTAATGCGATAGTCGCAGAGAGGACTAAGGATCTTGAACAGGCCAAAAAAGTGGCGGAAGATCGCGCCGCCGAGCTGGAAAGATGGTATAACGCTACAATCGGCAGAGAAGTAAGAATGGCCGAGCTTAAGGAGAAGATAAAAGAACTGGAAAAAAATAATTTGGAAAAAAATTAAAACAGCATTATAATATTATTATGCCGTATAAAATTTTATTAGCGGAAGACGACCCTTTTTTAATTGATATTTATTCAACCAAATTCAAGAGCGTTGGATTTGATTTGAGTTTGGCGGAATCCGGAGACCAGGTCTTGGCAAAGCTTAAAGAATCCAAGCCGGATCTTTTGCTTTTGGATATTGTTTTGCCCGGAATATCAGGCTGGGAAGCTTTGGCGGAAATCAAAAAAGACCCCCAATTCAATTCGTTAAAAGTTATAGTGCTCTCTAACTTAGGGCAGAGAAGCGAAGTGGAAAAAGGCATAGAAATGGGAGCTGACGGATATTTGATTAAAGCTCATTATACCCCGACTCAAATAGTTGAAGAGATTAACAAGATTTTAGACAAGAAGGCGGAATGAAAATTTTTTTAATAGTCATAGACGGGATGGGAGACCAGCCTGTTCCCGAGCTTGGAGGCAAGACGCCTTTAGAGGCCGCCTTTAAGCCGAATTTGGACACTATGGCCAGCCATGGCATTTGCGGGCTTGTTAATCCTTTTTTAGCTCCCGGAGAAGATAAAGCAACTTCGGAAGGCGCCCATATAGGGCTTTTTGGTTATCAGGATTATTTTTTGGGAAGAGGGCCTTATGAGGCGACCGGATTGGGGATGAAATTAAAAAACGGCGATGTCGCTTTGCGCGCCAATTTTGCTTCGGTCAACAGCGAGATGGAGATTATAGACCGCCGCGCGGGACGGATTGAAAAAACCGAAAAATTAATTGACTCTTTGAATAACATAAAAATAGACGGAGTGAAATTTTTAATCAAAAAAGCGCTGGGGCATAGGGCTGTTTTGGTTTTAAGGCCGAAAAAGGGGCTGGAATTGTCAGCGAACATTTCAAAGGGAGATCCTAAAAGAGTAGGAGAAAAGCCTCTTGAGATAAAACCGATGGATGAAACAGCCGAAGCGGCTTTTACCGCAAAAACTCTGAACGCTTATTTGAATAAAGCCCACCAAATATTAAAAGACCATATTGTCAATCAAAAGAGAATTTGCAAAGGAGAAGTTTCCGCCAATTATCTTTTGACTCGGGGCGCCGGACAATTGAAGTCCGTTCCAAGCTTCAAAGAAAGATACGGATTAAAAGCGGCTTGCGTTGCCGGAGGAGGGCTTTATAGGGGGATTGCGGAAATATTGGGAATGAAATTGGTAAGTGTCCGCGGAGCCACCGCAAGAACCGATACGAACTTGAAAGGCAAAATCTCTGCGAGCATCAAGGCCTTGAAAAAATATGATTTTGTTTTTTGCCACATCAAAGCGGCAGACAGCCTGGCCGAAGACGGGAAATTTGCGGAAAAAAAGAAATTTATTGAAAAAATTGACGAGAATCTGTTTCCGCTTCTCGGTCTTAAAAATGTTTTGACTCTTATTACCGGCGATCACAACACTTCCTGCGTTTTGAAATCTCATTGCAACGACCCCGTGCCGTTTCTGCTTTGGGGAGGAGGATGGGACAAAAAAGTTTTGTTTTTTTCGGAAAAAGAATGCGTAAAGGGAAGCATGGGAAGGTTCAATCAGGAAGAATTGCTTAGAAAAGTTCTTGTTTTAAAAAATAATTAAATTATAATAACAATATGGAAAATCCGAGAATAAGAATTTTTTCCACTCCAAGCTGTCCCTATTGCTATACTTTAAAGGAATTCCTAGCAAAGAAGGGATTTTCTTTTGAAGATATAGACGTAGGAAAAGACGAATCGGCCCGCCAGCTTTTGCTTGAAAAAACGGGGCAGATGGGCGTGCCGGCAATTGCGATAGGAGAAGAATTTATCGTTGGCTTTGAGAAGAAAAAAATCTGTGAGTTATTGGATATAAAATAATAAATAAAACGAAATCCCAAAGACCAAATCCCAAAGACCATCAAAATTCTAATTTCCAAAATCCCAAAAGGAGAAATTGGCCATTAGGGTTTAGGATTTAATTGGTCATTGGTCATTAAGTTTTGGGACTTAGATTTAAAGTTATGCCAATTAAAGTTGCGATTAACGGTTTCGGCCGTATTGGCCGCGCGGTTTCAAAAATATTGACGGATAATCATCCGGAAGTCCAAATAACGGCGATTAACGATTTGACCGAATGTAATGCTTTAGTTCATTTGATAAAGTTTGATTCCGTTTACGGCAAATATTCCAAGCCGGTATCGGCTAGAGACGGGATAATAAAGATAGGAGATTCTGAAATAAAGACTTTTGCCGAGAGCGATCCTGCCAAATTGCCTTGGAAGGACTTGGGCGTGGATATCGTTTTGGAATGTACGGGGAAATTCACCAAATACGAGGATATGATGAAACATATCCAAGCCGGAGCGAAAAGAGTTATCGCTTCCGCTCCATCCAAAACCCCCGATCAGGTTCCTTCTTTCCTTCTTGGCATCAATGCTGATCAGTTTGATCCGGAGAAAGACCAAGTTATGGATATGGGTTCTTGCACTACCAATTGCTTGGCTCCCGTGGCCAAGGTTTTGGACAGGGAATACAAAATTGTAAAAGGATTTATGACAACGACACACGCTTATACTAATGACCAGAAAATTTTGGATGTGTCGCACAAAGACTTAAGAAGGGCGAGAGCCGCCGCGATAAATATTATCCCCACAACAACCGGAGCGGCAAAGACCATAGGCAAAGTGATTCCGGAATTAAAAGGGAAGCTTGACGGAATAGCCTTGCGCGTTCCGGTCCCTACGGTGTCGGTCGTAGATTTGGTTTGCGAAGTGGAAAAAAGCACTACTGCGGAAGAAGTTAATTACGCTTTTAAAAAGGCTTCGCAGGAAGAAGCCTTGCAGGGAATTTTCGGGGTGGAAGACGCTCCTTTGGTTTCTTCCGATTATGTCGGCTCTTCTTTTTCTTCGGTAGTGGATTCTCCGATGACTATGGCTAATGACAATTTGGTAAAAGTAATAGCTTGGTATGACAACGAATGGGGATATGCCTGCCGTTTGGCCGAATTTGTTGAATATGTAGGAAGGAAAAAATAACTCCCAAAGATCAAACCCATCCAAAAAATACACAGGTGCCACCTGTGCAAAAACTTGCACAGGTGGCACCTGTGCAACTGGGTGTGGATAACTTTTTAAAATTGCGGGTTTGCCCGCTTTTTTATTTGGGCTATAATAAAGCAAAACAGTTCAATAAATTATCCCTGTTAGCGTGTTTTTCAGCACTAGCTTAAATAAAGCATATGAAAGAAAAAATTTATTTGCCGTCCAAAGAATTTAAGAAAAAAGCTTGGATAAAAAACAAATCTTTTTATAAGGAGGCGGCTGAAAATCCTGTAAAGTTTTGGGAAAAACAGGCCAAAACTCTTTTTTGGTTTAAAAAATGGTCAAAAACTTTTGTCCAGAATCCTCCTTATTTCCAGTGGTTCAAAGGCGGCAGAATAAACATTACTTCCAATATATTTGAAAATAATGTTTTGGGATTTGAAAATATAAAAAACAAGGTTGCTTTGATTTGGGAGCCGGAGCCGATTGAAGAAAAAACGATACGCCTTACTTATAATGATCTTTTGCGAAAAGTTAACAGCTTGGCCAATGCCTTAAAAAAAAATGGAGTGAAAAAAGGGGATACGGTTGGCATTTATCTGCCTATGATTCCGGAAGTTGTTGTTTCCATGTTGGCTTGCGCGCGCATAGGGGCGATACATAGCGTCATTTTTTCCGCTTTTTCTTCGCAGGCGCTGAAAATCAGGCTGGAGGCGGCCAAGGCGAAAATATTAATAACCGCAGACGGTTATTACCGCAGGGGAAAAGAGATAAATTTGAAGGAAAAAGCGGACGAGGGGATAAAAGGAACGGGAGTGGAAAAAGTTTTAGTCGTCAAAAGAACGGACAGCCAAATAAACTGGAATAGCGAGAAAGATATTTGGTATGAAGAGGCGATCCGAGAGGAAAAAGATTTCTGCCCCGCTGAAGAAACCAAATCGGAAGATATTTTGTTTATTCTTCCGGAAAGCGGCACTGACGGCCAATTTTTGCCGATTTATCATACAATGGGAGGTTATACCGTTCAGGCTTATTGCACCGGCAAATGGGTTTTTAACTATCGTTTGGAAGATGTTTTTTGGAGCACCGCCGATATAGGATGGGTGAGCGCGCATACTTATAATTGTTATTCTCCTCTGCTGAATGGCGCCACTTTTTTAATATTTGAGGGAGCGATTGACTGGCCCGATCCTGATCGCTGGGCACAAATTATCCAAGAGCACGCAGTAACCTCTTTCTATACCGCGCCGACCGCTATCCGAATGTTTATGAAGCATGGGGCAGAAATGTTGAAGCCTTACAATCTAAGTTCTTTAAATCTTTTGGGATCTGTCGGGGAGGTTTTAAACGAAGAAGCGTGGCAATGGTATTACAAAGAGATCGGAAAAGAAAAATGTCCCGTTGTTGATACATGGTGGCAGACGGAAACCGGCAGCATCGTAATAAGTTCTTTGCCGGGAGTAGGCCCCTTTAAACCGGGCTTTGTAGGTCTTCCCCTTCCGGGGATCAAAACGGACATTTTGGATGAAGATGGAAAATCTTGTCCTGCCGGAAAAAAGGGCAATTTGGTTTTACTGCCTCCTTTTTGCCCGTCTCTTTTGACAGGCATTTACAACGACGATAAAAAATATCGCGAAGTTTATTGGTCAAAATACGGAAGTAAAATATATTGTCCGGGAGATACTGCCATCAAAGACAAAAAAGGAATGATTAAAATAACCGGCAGAGCGGACGATATGATCAAGATCGCCGGACATCGTTTAACAACAAGCGAAATGGAAAGAGCCATTTTGAAATTAAGCGATTTTGTGGAAGCGGCGGTGATCGGAGTCCCTGACTCCATAAAAGGAGAAATTCCCGTTGTTTTTGCGGTTTCGCGGATTTCAGAAGAAGAAAACAGCCTTGAAAAAGAGATTGCGGAACAGATAAAAAAAGAAATAGGATCCATAGCTCTGCCAAAGAAAATTTTCATTGTCTCCGATTTGCCTAAAACCAGGTCCAATAAAATAATGCGCTTGCTTTTAAAAAATATTTTTTTGAACGAAGACGCCGGAGATTTGTCCAATGTTTCCAATCCTGATAGCATAAAAGAAATAAAAGAAAAAATTATTCAATAAATCGTCTGCTATGAATGGAAGAATTTTTCAAAGCAAAAAAGAGGCGGGAGGCGTTTTTTGGGACGTTATCTTTACTCTCTTTTTCTTTTTTTTGGCGATGGCGATGATTTTTAAATATGATTCTTTGATAGAATTTTTCAAAGGAATTTTAAAAAGTTTTTAATATTATTTTTAAGACAAAAATTGGAAAATTATGGAAATAGAAACGGGAGTAGAGAAGGAAAAAAAGCAAATTTTATGGTTCAAAGACATAATCAAAAAAGATGTCGCTTTGGTCGGAGGAAAAAACGCTTCTCTTGGAGAAATGTTTTCAAATTTAACGTCTTTAGGCGTTAATATTCCCAACGGCTTTGCTTTGACTTCAACGGCTTTTTGGGATTATTTGCAGTATAATGGGATAGACCAAAAATTGGCCGGTCTTTTTGAAAAACTTGATTGCAAGAACTTAAAATCTCTCAAGCAGACAAGCAAGCAAGCAAGAGATTTAGTGATGAAAGGAAGCTTTCCCAAAGAAATGGAAAAAGAAATATTGGCCGGTTACAGGAAATTAGGAGAATATTATAAAGAAAGGAACGCGGGGGTCGCTGTTCGCTCTTCGGCCACGGCGGAAGATTTGGCGGACGCCTCTTTTGCGGGACAGCATGAGACATATTTAAATGTTTTTGGAAAAGAAGCCTTGCTGTCCGCGATTAAGAAATGCCTTTCATCGCTTTATTTGGAAAGAGCCTTTGTGTATCGGGAAGAAAAAGGATTTGACCATTTGAAAGTCGCCTTGTCTGTCTGCGTTCAAAAAATGGTTAGATCCGACATAGCCTCTGCCGGAATAATGTTTACTTTGGATACCGAAAGCGGATTTAGGGACATAGTATCAATCAGCTCTATATATGGAGTAGGAGAGCTTATTGTCAAAGGGCGGATTACATCGGACCAATTTTATGTTTTCAAGCCGACTTTGAAAATGGGAAAAAAATCAATCATTTCCAAAACTTTAGGGAGAAAAGAGAAAAAGTATGTTTATTCCAAGAAAGGAGGACTGAAAGAAACAGCTGTTCCCGCTAAAGATCAATCAGAATTTTCTTTAACGGATGAAGAGATAATAAAGCTTTCAAAATGGGCCTGCCAAATAGAGGACCATTATCAAAATCCTCAAGATATAGAATGGGCTAAAGACGGAAAAACAAAAGAGCTTTTTATCGTCCAATCCCGGCCGGAAACGATTCACTCGCTGGAAAGAAAAGCGCAGGAATATCAAGAATATGAAATTAATCCAAAATCAGAGCCGATTGTTAACGGCATAGCCGTTGGCAACAAGATCGGACAGGGAAAAGTAAGAATTATTCCTAATGTCGCTCAAATCAGCCAATTTAAGCCGGGGGAAGTGCTGGTTACGAATATGACCGATCCGGATTGGATGCCCGTTATGAGAACGGCGTCGGCCATTGTTACCAATGAAGGTTCAAAAACCTGCCATGCCGCTATCGTTTCAAGAGAGCTTGGAACTCCTTGCGTCGTTGGAACAAAAAATGCGACAAAAATTTTGAAACAGGGACAGGAGGCGACCGTTGACTGCAGCCAAGGCTCGGGGAAAGTTTATGCCGGGAAAATTCCGTTTGCCGTTAAAAAATACGATTTGCAAAAATTGCCTCAAATTAAAACAAAAATAATGCTTAATGTCGGAACGCCGGATTCGGCTTTTAAGGCTTCGTTTTTGCCTAACAGCGGAGTGGGACTGGCAAGAGTGGAATTTATTTTTGCCGATAAAATCAAAGTCCATCCTTTGGCTTTATATAATTTTAATAAGATCAAAGACAAAAAGCTCAAAAGCAGCATAGAAAAAATGTCTCTCGGCTATGCCGATAAAAAAGATTTTTTTATCAGCAAGCTGTCCGAAGGAATAGCGCAGATTGGAGCGGCTTTTTATCCGAAACCCGTAATTGTGAGGTTCTCCGACTTCAAGACAAATGAATACAAGGCGCTGATAGGAGGATTGGAATATGAGCCGGAAGAATCCAATCCGATGATCGGATGGCGCGGAGCCTCCCGTTATTATGATGAAAATTTCCAGCCGGCTTTTGAAATGGAATGCCAAGCCATCAAAAGAGTCCGCGAAGAATTCGGATTGAGCAATGTTTGGACCATGATTCCTTTCTGCCGCACAGTTGAAGAGGGAAAGAAAGTAATAAAGATTATGGCTGAAAACGGGCTGGAAAAAGGCAAAGACGGGCTGAAAATAATGGTTATGTGCGAAATTCCTTCCAATGTCGTTCTAGCCGATCAGTTTTTGGAAATTTTTGACGGTATGAGCATCGGTTCAAACGACTTAACGCAGCTGACTTTGGGATTGGACAGGGATGCCGGCTTTATTGCCAAAATCGGCAACGAGCAAAACGCAGCGGTAAAAGAGCTGGTCAAGAAAGCAATAAGAGCCTGCAAAGAAAAAGGGAAGTATTGCGGAATTTGCGGACAGGCTCCGTCCGATTATGTTGATTTCGCAGAATTTTTAATAGAAGAAGGAATAGAAAGCATGTCTCTTAATCCCGATTCCGTTATGAGAACCATTTTTCAACTTTCCAAAAAAAATAATGAATGATAAGATATTAATAAGATATTTAAAAAATAAAAATTAAGCCATAAACAATTTTTATCAGCCTGCTCGCGGAGCTCCTTATTGTTATAAGCAGTCAAGCGTTCGGCCAGCCGGTATAAAATTATTATGAAAACTACATTAAGCGTCATAAAAGCGGATATAGGAAGCATTGGCGGGCACATTAAACCGTCCCAGAGCTTGCTTGAGTCGGTGCAGAACCACATCAAAGCCAAAAGCAAGGGAATTTTAACGGATTATAAAATTACCCATACCGGAGACGATATTGCTATTTTATCCACTCATACGGGAGGGCCGTTGAACGAAAAAGTGCACAAGCTTTGCTGGGACGCTTTACTGGCCGGAACCAAAACAGCCAGAGAACAAGGGCTTTACGGAGCCGGCCAAGACTTATTGAAAGACAGCTTCTCCGGAAATGTCAAAGGAATGGGTCCGGCCATAGCCGAACTGGAGTTTGAAGAAAGAAAAGCCGAACCGTTTTTATTTTTTGCGGCCGACAAGACCGATCCCGGAGCTTTTAATCTTCCGGCTTATCTTACTTTCTGCGACCCGATGCACAATGCCGGATTATTGCTTTCCTCAAACCTGAAAAAAGGATTTACTTTTCGCATCATGGATGTAAATTATACCGAAGCGGACAAAATTATTGAGCTAAACACCCCTGAAGAAATTTACGACATAGCGGTTTTATTAAGGGATACGGAAAGATATATTGTTGAAGGAGTTTATTCCAGGGTTACCGGAGAGCAAGTGGCTGCGGTCAGCACCACCCGTTTGCATAATATTGCCGGCAAATACACCGGAAAAGATGATCCGGTAATGCTTGTCAGGACGCAGAAAGACTTTCCCGCTACCGGAGAAGTTCTTTCTCCTTATACTATAGGAGCTTTTGTGGCCGGATTTATGAGGGGATCCCATAACGGTCCTTTGATGCCTGTTAAGCAAAATTCCGACATCTCCTTCTTTGACGGCCCTCCTGTTGTCAGCGCGGCCGCTTATTGCGTTCATGACGGTAAACTGACAGAAGCGGCGGATGCTTTTGCCCATCCTTATTGGGACTATGTGAGAACTCAAGTTTCCCGCAAGGCGCAGGAAATGAGAAGGCAGGGATTTTTCGGGCCGGCGATGCTGCCCATGTCAGAGCTTGAATACGGCGGAGTGGTTGAAGTATTGCAAGAATTAGACAAAAGGTTTATAATCAAAAAGTAATTTTCAGATCTTATTTAAGCTTAACATCTTGGTAAGATAAGGATAAATTATATGGAACAGCCAAATCGTTCTTTTTTGGGCAAAAAGGAGGTAATATATTTGGTTGCCGGACTCTTAATATTGTTATTGGGATTGGCGGGATGGTTTTATGGATGGAAAAAACAATTGTCAGTTTCCACCCAAAAAATAGAATACGCGAAAAGCGAAAAATTGTTGAGGTTGAATATCAAAAACTATACCCTGGCAACGGTCTGCTTTTCTTCTTGCTATCCTTACTATATTCAAAAAAAAGACGGGCAATGGAAAGACTATCCTTTGGCGCAGTGCGAAGAGAACAATATAGCCACGGATTGCGTTGATTTTTTTGAAACAATAGGCAGAGGCATTGATCTTGACCAATGGAGAGATTTTTTGGAGTCAGATTCTCATCGCTTGGCCTTGCCTGCTTGCATCGGATGCAACGCAGGGGATCCGTTTAGGGCGGATAAAACCTTTTATTCCAACGAATTCAAGATTGACTAATCCTGTTTCGTCTGAAAATTCAAAAACAGATTATAATTCAGTATAAATTTTATGATTTCAATTGAAGCGAAAATAAGAACAACGCAGGGAAAGAAAACTAAAAACCTTAAGCAAGCCGGAATTGTCCCAGCTGTTTTATACGGTCCCGAAGTTCAAAATATAATTTTAGAAGTTGATTCAAAAGAATTTAAAAAAGTTTTTAAAGATGCGGGAGAAAACACGATAATCAATTTGGAGATAGCGCAAGAGAAAGGAAAAAAAGATTATTCAGTTTTAGTTAAAAATGTAGCCTATGATCCGTCTTCTCTTGATCCCATCCACATTGACTTTTACCAGCCGAATTTAAGCAAAGAGATAGAAGCGGCCATTCCTTTGGAATTTGTCGGCAGCGCGCCGGCTTTGCAGATGGGGGGAACATTGCTTAAAAATATACAAGAATTAACCGTTAAATCTTTGCCTCAAAATTTGCCGCACAGCATAGAAATTGACATTAACGGCCTAAAAACGTTTGAAGATGTTATTTTGGTTAAAGATATTGTCTTGCCGGAAAACGTTAAGGCGGTAGATGATTTGGAAGAAGTTGTCGCGAAAGTGGCAGAACCTGAAAATACCGAAGAAACATCCGGTCCTACCGAAGAAGACATAGGATCAATTGAAAAAGCGGGAGATGAAAAGAAAGCGAAAAAAGAAGCGGAGGAAGGAGGCTCCAAATAAATGCCTTTAGCAAAAAAGAACCAAAATATTTTTAAAATTTCCATCTTGATGACAGCAGCCGGTTTTTTATTATTGCCGGCTGTTTTTGTTTCCGCCCAAAGGACAAGCTTAAATTTGGATAATGTTTGCAATAACGATTCTTTGCTGGAAACAGAGTGCGGCATATTGGGAAAAGAGGAATGCCAAAAGTTGCTTGAAGACTGCCAGGATTATTTTGAAGGAAAAAAGGCTCAAGTTGAAAAAGAAGTGGCTCAAACCGCTCAAGAGAAAAAAACGTTGACAAACCAAGTTTACAGCCTTGATAAAAAAATAAAGGATTTAAGCTACCAAATAAGCCAGTCCAGTTTGGCGATTAAAAATTTGAATTTTCAGATAGACGACACCAATGATTCCATCGGCAAAACATCCAACGATATTGAAGACCAAAAAAGAAAAATCGCTTTAGTTCTGCAGGCGGCTTATGAAGAAGATCAAAAATCGGATTTGGAAATAATCTTAGCCAATGACACTCTTTCCGATTTCTATGATAATTTGGTCTATCTTGAAAATTTAAGCACTAAGAATCACGATCTTCTTACTCAAATAAGGGAAATGAAAGATTATCTTCAGTCTCAAAAATCCTCTTTGGAGGAGCAGACGGAAGAATTGAAAAATACGGTGGCGGTAAGAGAAATGCAAAAAGATCAAAATACCCAAACCAAACAAAACAAGCAATATTATCTAACTTTAACGGAAGCCCAATACAAAGAACAGCTCAAAGAGCAACAGGATTTGGAAAAGAAAGCCGCGGCAATCAGGGCGAGAATTTTTGAACTGGCCGGCGTATCCGATGCTCCTACTTTTGGCGAGGCCTACCAAATAGCCAAATATGTGGAGGGAGTGACAGGCGTAAGGGCCGCCTTTTTATTGGGAATTTTGAATCAGGAATCTTCTATTGGAAAAAATGTGGGCCAGTGCTATGTGACCAATTTTAACAATGGAGCCGGAGTAAGAACCAGCGGGCAAAAATTGAACAAGGTAATGCATCCGACTAGAGATATCCCTCCCTTTCTCCAAATTTGCAAAGAAGTGGGGAGAGATTCTTCCAAAACGCTGGTTTCCTGTCCCATTGCCAGCGTAGGCGGATACGGAGGAGCCATGGGACCGGCGCAATTTATCCCAAGCACGTGGGCCTATATCAAACCAAAAGTGGTGGCTGTTACGGGTAAAGCCGCTGATCCGTGGAATATCAGAGACGCTTTTTTGGCTTCGGGGCTTTATCTGAAAAGCCTGGGCGCGGCGAATAACGAATTTACGGCGGCAATGAAATATTTTTCAGGAGCCACATGGACAAAGAACGAAGAATTTTACGGCCGATCTGTTTTAAATATGGCGGCGGGCTTTCAGGACGACATAGATGCATTGGAAAGAGCAGGGCAATAAAAAATCCGCTTTCGCGGATTTTTGTTTTATATTCCTGACTTTCTCATCGTTTTCACTATCTTTTCCATTTTCCCTTCCATTATTTTTTCAATATCATGGAAGCTTTTATTGATGCGATGATCAGTGATGCGGTCCTGGGGGAAATTATAGGTTCTGATTTTTTCTTCCCGCGATCCCGTGCCGATTTGGTCTTTACGCGCGTCTCCGAATTCGGCGCCTGCTTCTTTTTCCTGTTTCTCCAAAATTCTAGCCTGCAAAAGACTCATAGCGCTCTCTTTATTTTGGTTAAGGCTGCGTTCGGTTTGAGAGCAAACTACTACTCCGGTTGGAATATGGGTTAATCGGACGGCCGACATTCTTTTGTTGACGTATTGCCCTCCCGGGCCGGAAGCCTTGTAATAATCAACTCTTATATCTTGAGGCCTAATATTCATTTGGGCCATATCCGGCTTGGCCAAGACAGCAACTGTGGCGGTAGAGGTATGGATTCTTCCTGATTTTTCGGTTCTTGGAATCCTTTGGATGCGATGAACCCCTCCTTCGTATTTCAAACTGTCATAGGCTTGAGCTCCTTTGATTTCCAAAATAACTTCTTTTATTCCTCCCAATTCAGTGGGGTTGGAATGCAAAACAGTAACGCTCCATCCCTGATTTTGGGAATATCTAGTGTACATCCTTAAAAGGTCCGACGCAAAAAGAGCCGCTTCTTCTCCTCCGACGCCGGCTCTGATTTCCAGGATAATGGCATTAATTGTTTTTGTTTCCTCTTGCATAGTATAAGACTAAAGGCGGTTAAACTGGCAGTTTCCGCCTATAAAGAAACGGATAAAAAGCTATCCGCCAAAAGCAATAGCTATTTTTTTCCCTTTTTTTCCAATCTTTTCTTGAACTTTTGGATTTGGCCCAATTTAGAACTGAACCTGCGTTCTCCCGTAAAGAAGGGATGGCATTTTGAGCAAGTTTCAACTTCAATGAATTCTTTGGTTGATCCCACGACAAAATCCTGTCCGCAAGCGCAGCGAATGTGGGCATTGGGATAATAAGTTGGATGAGTATCTTTTTTCATAATAAGATTATTAGTTTACAGTTGCTTATATTAGCAAATTTTTTGAAAAATGCAAGGCTTCGCCTGCAAGAGACTGTGAGATTCTTTCACTTATCCACATCTTTTTATCTTTATTTATGATAAAATAACATCAATATTATTATCAATATAAAACTAAGCAAAACGCGCAAACATATGCCTAAAATATTTTCTTCCCGTTCGGCAAGCCTTCCGCTAGCAGCGGCTGTTTTGGCTCTAACCCTTTCCGCCGGGTATTTTGCCCTGGCGTGGACAGAGCCGAGCGGCACGATGCCAATAAGCGTTGACGGCCCTATTACCACCGGGTCTGAAAGCCAAACAAAAGCGGGATCGTTATCATTCATTTCCGGATTGACCGTCACTTCCGTCGGTCAAAGCTTTGCCTTGCAAGCCAACAAAGCGCCATATGCGGGAAATCTGAATTTTGTCGTAGGGCAAGACGGGAATACAGGGCTGGGAACAGCAACTCCCGCAACAGGATCCAAACTTCATATTGTCCAAAATACCTACAAATACCTGGATACTATCGTTGAAAGCGCTCTGCCCTCCGTCAGGCTTGCGGACAGCGAAGCAGGCCAAAAGGCTTACGGTATTCTTGTTGACGGAAGCCAGCTTTTCATTGACTCCTATTCGTATGCCGACCGTTTTTTAAACAATTACGGCTCCCATCTCTTGACTATTGACGCTGACGGCAACATTAACATTGCCAAAAACCTTAATGTGGCGGGGAACATCACCGGAAACAAGATTACCGCCAACACCGAGCTTTGCGTGGGAAGCTCGTGCGTGAACTCGGTTGCTTGGGAAGCTATGCAAAGCTCGGGATCAGGGGGAGGAGGTTTTCTAACCGATATTATTAATATTCCTACTAATGGATTTTCTTCTTGCGATAGAAACGACGGGTGCGGAAGCTATAATGATATTTCATACGACCCTGCTTCTTCAAAATTGGTAGCTGTTGCAGGAGGAGATTTTGACGGTCACAATATAGCAATAACTAATTTAAACAGCCTTTCAACCAGCGTGATGACTTTTAATTATGGTTATTCTATTTTAAGCGCCGCTTGCGTTGGAGACTGGTGTTGTCGTTCAAATAACCGCCCCCAGAGCAGTTTTGACGCAAGCGAAGCAACGATATATTGCTGGCATTCAGGCGGAGCCACTATTAGGTGGTGCGTTGAAGGAGATTATTATTGTAAAGACAATCCTCTTCCCAATTCTAACGGAGTTTTTACTAATTCGAGAGAAAAGATAATGTTAAGATCAGATGGAACTTATATGTATGTTAAATATCCTGGCCATACTTGGAGGCTTAATCTTGGAAACAAAACAGCCGAATACGGCGTTTCCTTGCCTTCGGTGAATGGAATACCTTTAGTAAATCTTGGGTCAAGAATTCCTTATCAGGGAAACATATATCAAGTTCAGCTTGTTCCTGATTATGACACGGTGGTCAGCGGCGGCAGCTATATTTATGTTAATACTGTCGGCTATCCTTTTTTCTCTCTTAAAAAAATCGGCAGCTATTAATTTTTTTAAAGTTTGCAAATTCAAAGCCGCTTTTTAGCGGTTTTGAATTTTAAACGAAAATGAAAAATCTTGCAGATATTTTGCAATATTTGCTTTTTATTTTTCTTTTTGATATAATCCGCTATTATGTCAACAGAAATAAAACAAACAGATATGGATACAAAAGATTTTCAAATATCAATTGACGAAATGTCTCAAGCCGGCGTGAATTTCGGGCACAAAACTTCCCGTCTTCACCCGAAAATGCAGCCTTATATTTTAAAGGTAAAAGACTCTGTCCATTTTATTGATTTGGAAAAATCGGCGCAGGCTTTAAAGGAAGCAATCAATCTTATCCGCAAAATAAAAATGGAGGGGAAAGAAGTTTTAATGGTCGGAACCAAAGTGCACTTGCGCGATCTGCTTGAAGCAGCCGCCAAAGAATGCGATTTTCCTTATGTAAAAGAAAGATGGATTGGAGGAACTTTTACTAATTTTGAAGAAATTAAAAAAAGAATACAATATTTTAAAGATTTGGAAGCTAAAACCAAAGAGCTTGATTTTGAGAAAAAATATACAAAAAAAGAAAGGTCAATGATCAACAAAGACATTGAAAGGCTGCGAATGAAATTTGAAGGAATTAAGAATATGGAAAAATTGCCTGAAGCCCTTTTCGTTTTGGATATGAGAAAAGACGCGATAGCGATTAAAGAAGCCCGCGACAAGGGAATTAAAGTAATCGCCCTAGCCGATACCAATGTTAATCCTGCCTTGGCCGACTTTCCAATTCCGGCCAATGACGATGCAATCTCTTCAGTCAAATACATATTAAACAAGCTCAAGGAAGCGGTCTTGGAAGTAAAGCCCGCCCCAAAGAAAAAAGAGGAAGAATAAAATCTTTGGTTTTACTGCAGGCCGTGAATGCCTTATAATAAAATCGGCATGGAAATTTATAATGTTGGCTCATTTTAATTGCCGGTTTAATTAAAAAATTATATCTCAAACTACTATGGTAACCATTGAACAAATTAAGCAATTAAGAGAAGAAACCGGAGTTTCCGTAACCGAATGCAAAAAGGCTTTAGAGGAGGCTAAAGGAGATTTGGAAAAAGCCAAAGAAGTTTTAAGAGTGAAAGGCCAAAGCATCGCCCAAAAAAAGGGCGACCGCGCCGCCAATGCGGGAATTATTACAAGCTATATCCATCCGGGAAGCCAAGTGGGCGTTCTTTTGGATCTTCGGTGCGAAACGGACTTTGTTGCCAGGTCGGAAGATTTTTCAGCTTTAGCTCATGATATCTGTCTGCAAATAGCGGCTGCAAATCCGCTTTATGCCAGCGAAAAAGACATACCGGAAGACGTCTTGAGCAAAGAAAAAGAAATTGCGCTATCCCAGTTTAAAGACTCCAACAAGCCTGCGGATATTATTAACAATATTATTGAAGGCAAAATAGGCAAATATAAGCAAGAAAATGTTCTCTTGTCCCAATTTTGGGTAAAAGATTCCGAGAAAACAATGGGGGACTTGGTCAATGAATATATAGCAAAACTGAGAGAGAATATTTTGCCAAAAAGATTTGTTCGCTATGAACTTTCAAATTCTAGCTCAAATAGTTCTTGTAACTAGTTTTTTAGGGCTAGCTGCCATAATTTTGAAAAAGATGCCTTTGCTTGCGGAAGCGGAAACTTCTGACGGGCCTCTTGGGGGAGGATTTTTAAGATTGAAAGAAAAATTTCGGGAAATTAATCCCTTAAAGGGAGCCAAGCCTGAGATTTTTTTGCAAAAAGTGCTTTCCAAGATCAGAATATGGTCCTTGAGGGCTGATAACAAGGCTTCCGATTTAATACAGATTTTGCGCGAAAGAGCCGAGAAAAAAAATAATTTTCTCCAAATTTTTTCCGAGAAAAAAGAAAAAACAGAAAACCCGGACAAGGCTTCAAATATAGAGAAAGGCGATAACTATTGGCAGGAAATAAAAACCTCCATCTCTCCTAAAAAAAACCGCAAAGGATCCGCTCCAAAGAAAAGATTGTCCAAAAAACCGAAAAAGAAAGAGACTCTTTAGAACTTTATTTTAATTTTTAGAAAATTATCTTTTCAGTTTTTCCGCTAAGCGTATTGCCGGGTATTTTTAAAAATGTTGATTATGCCGAAGTAGCTCAATGGCAGAGCAACTGTTTTGTAAACAGTAGGTTGGGGGTTCAACTCCTCTCTTCGGCTCCAGCTATTAAAGGTAATTTGATTTTCTATCACATCTTTAGCCGATAGATTGGATCTCAAGGACTCGGTTTTAAAAATAAAAGGAATTTTCCGGACAGTTCTTGAAACGATAGTCCGAATGATTCCTGACTTTTTATTGGAGTGCTTTTAGCTATAATATATTAGGAAATAAAAAAGCCTATGAAAATGAAGCCGGATAATTTTCAAGCCATTGTCAGCAAGATCAGGCAAAGACCGGAGGAGCGTTCGGAAGTTTTTAGGAACCTTCCTTTGGGGCAGAGGGCGCAGGTATGCATGGCCTTAAGCAAATATATTACTTACAATCTTCTTTCCGCTATTCCGGACGAAGAGATAGCCGCCATACTTGAACATTTGGATCCGGACGAAGCTACCGATATTCTTCAGCTTTTTTCAGAAGAAAGACAAAAGCAGCTCTTAAAAATAATGAACGACGAAATTAAAAAATCGGTTGAAAGGCTGATAAGATTTGACCCCGAAACAGCGGCTGGTTTGATGGACATTGATTATATCCAAGTCAGCGAAAATGATAATATCGGGGAAGTTGCGAAACAATTTAAAATTCACGAAAAGAGGACGGGAAGGCTTCCAACGATTATAGTCCTTAAAGAAGAAGGAGAACTGCTGGGCTATCTTCCCGGTCATGAGCTTGGCTTTGCTTTTCCCAAAGATAAGGCGAAAAAATACGTAAAAAAGATTAACACTATTCCATATTTCGCTTCTCAAGACGAAGCAATTGAGTTATTCCGCAATTATCCGCATGCGAAAATGGCCGTATTGGGAGAAACGGGCCAGGTCTTGGGAATAATTTATTCCGATGATGTCTTGCGGCTGTTGCAAGAACAGGAAGCCGCATCTTTATATAATTTTGCCGGCGTTGCCAAAGAGGAGAGCGTTCTTGACGGAACAAGAACAAAAATAAAATCCCGTTACAAATGGCTGATTCTCAATTTGGGAACCGCCTTTTTGGCTTCTTTTGTTGTTAGTCTTTTTGATTCAACAATATCAAAATATGTTCTTTTGGCCGTTTATATGCCTATAATCGCCGGGATGGGGGGAAACGCCGCTACGCAGACGATGGCGGTTATGGTTAGGGGAATATCTCTCAAACAGATAGACTTGGGATTTCCATCGTATATGCTTAAGAAAGAACTTACAGCCGGAGCGATTAACGGCGCGATAAACGGAATTATTGTTGCCGGCATGGTTTTTGTCCTTAATCAAGATGCTATAATCGCGATTATCTTAGCCTTGGCTATGGTGATAAATTTGATAGTTGCCAGTTTCTTCGGAACATTCATACCTTTGGTTATGAAAAAACTGGGGAAAGATCCAGCTTCTTCCGCCACTATATTTATTACGACCGCAACCGATGTCTTGGGATTTTTGGCTTTTCTCGGACTGGCAGCATTGCTTTTGCCTTAAAAAAGGAGAAGCGGAAATTATAGAATAAGAAACGGGAACGGATGCGCCAAAAAACTCTTGACAGGGGAAAAATAAAAGAGTAAGAAATAATAGTATACTTTGAAAAAATATGGCCAAGAAAACAACTAAATTTTTATTGTTGTAGTCTGAAGCAAAGAAAGTGCGCTGAAGCAAAGAACAAGATCAGGGCCACCTGATTTTTTCTTTCTGCGCATATAGGCCATAACGGAAAGCAGCTTGAAAAATAAATAAAGAGTGGTTATTAATTTAACCATTACGAACCATAAAACACAATAAATTAAGTGAGGTTTATTAGACAATTTTTTAGAGTTGTCTCGTTATTATTTTTTTTGAGAGTTTGATCCTGGCTCAGGATGAACGCTGGCGGCGTGGATAAGGCATGCAAGTCGTGCGATATCTATTTGAGATTATATCAATTGTAGGTATAGCGGCAAACGGGTTAGTAACGCGTAGATATGTACTCCTAAGACGGAGATAGCCCATCGAAAGATGGGATAATATCCGATGGTATCGCCCTTAAAGCGATTAAAGCCGCAAGGCGCTTAGGAAGCAGTCTGCGTCCCATCAGCTAGTTGGTAAGGTAATGGCTTACCAAGGCTATGACGGGTAGGCGGAGTGAGAGCTTGTCCGCCAACAAGGGCACTGAGACACGGGCCCTACTCCTACGGGAGGCAGCAGTCGAGAATATTGGACAATGGGGGAAACCCTGATCCAGCGACGCCGCGTGTTTGAAGAAGTTCTTCGGAATGTAAAAAACTTTTTTAAGGGAGCAATCCTTCGGGATGAGAGTACCTTAAGAATAAGGGGTGACTAAACTCGTGCCAGCAGTAGCGGTAATACGAGTGCCCCGAGCGTTATCCGGATTTATTGGGCGTAAAGGGTCCGTAGGCGTTTTGTTAAGTTTTCTGTTAAATCTTTCGGGCTCAACCTGAAAGCTGCAGGAAAAACTGGCAGAATAGAGGACGTTAGAGGTTGATAGAACACTTGGTGGAGGGGTGGAATCCGTTGATATCAAGTGGAATACCAAATGCGAAGGCAGTCAACTGGGGCGATCCTGACGCTGAGGGACGAAAGTGTGGGTAGCGAAAAGGATTAGATACCCTTGTAGTCCACACCCTAAACGATGAACACTAGCTATTGCAAGTGTCGACCCTTGCAGTGGCGAAGCTAACGCGTTAAGTGTTCCGCCTGGGAAGTACGGCCGCAAGGCTAAAACTCAAAGGAATAGACGGGGACCTACACAAGCGGTGGATCACGTGGCTTAATTCGACGATAAGCGTAGAACCTTACCAAGACTTGAAACCTACTTGACAATCTTCTGAAAGGAAGACTTCTCACAAGGACAGGTAGGCAGGTGCTGCATGGTTGTCGTCAGCAGGTGGCTTGAGTTGCTCCCTTAAATGGGGTAACCTGCGCAACCCTTGTCCTGTGTTCGATTTGTCACAGGAGACTGCCCCGCTCCTTCTTCCGGAAATATAATTTCGGGGGGAAAGAGCGGGGAGGAAGGTGAGGATGACGCCAAATCAGCATGGCCTTTTGATGTCTTGGGCTGCACACGTGATACAATGGAGTCGACAAAGGGTCGCCAAGGGGTAACCTGGAGCTAATCCCATCAAACGACTCCCTAGTTCGGATTGAGGTCTGAAACTCGACCTCATGAAGCTGGAATCGCTAGTAACCGTGAATCAGCCATGTCACGGTGAATATGTTCCTAGGTCTTGTACTCACCGCCCGTCACTTCAAGCGAGTTGGGAATAGCCGAAAGTCTCGCATAAGCGGGGTTTAAGCTGGGCCCAATAAGAGGGAAGAAGTCGTAACAAGGCACGGGTAGCGGAAGCTGCTCGTGGATCAATTATTTTTTTGAAAGTATCGACTGGAGTTGAAGTCTTAAATTTGGACCTTAACTCTGGGGTGTTTATCTCTGTACCAAAAAGGGAGATTAATTTTTTAATAACGAGGCAGCTCTAAGAAATTCAAACTTACTTAATTTATCGGTTATCATTCAAGCGGGCGAAAGTCCGTTTTTTATAAATTTAAAAATATAAAAGGTTAAATGATTATCTTTTTTAAAAAATGCAGACTTGGAAAATTTTAAATTTTCTGCTAAGAATATAATGTGTTAAAAAGATAGGGCGCGTGGCTCAGTGGTAGAGCGCTTCTCTGATAAAGAAGAGGTCGAAGGTCCGACTCCTTCCGCGCCCACCTAATTACCGAAGAAGGATAGCCCTTTGGGATTTTTCTAAAAATAAGAGGAAGGTCCGATTTCGCCTCGCCGTAGCTCCGCAATCGTGCGGAGCGAAGGCAGGCTCCTTCCGCGCTTACCAAGACAAAGAATAATATTGCCAATAAAACAGCTTTGAAGCTGTTTTATTGTTTTTACTTCTTATATTCGTTTCAAAGGCTTTAAATTTGACGCAGAAGCGATAATTTTTTATATTATTGTAGAGTTTCTTTTAAAAATATGTCCATAGTCAAAGACATAAATAAGCGCTTGTTTAAAAAACAAGAAAGATATGAGATTATCAATAAAATTGTATCGCGTTTCTTGCGACAATCCCGAAATCGTAAAAAGGGGAATTCCGTATGAATTTTTGGCAGACGATCCGAATATAATTTTAGACCGTTCTTTAGCTTTCAAGGCCGGAAAAATGGAAATTTTGAAAGATGCCGAGATGGAAGCATTATGCTTTGAAAAGGTTTTTCATAAAAATCTTTTGTCAAAAAGAAAAAAAGGAATAGGTAAATGGTTGAGCCGGAAACAGTATATTAAAAATACGGATGCGGCCTTAATATTGATAAGGAATAGCCAAAACAAAAGGAAGATACTCTTGTTAAACAAGGGTGAAAGAACCGATTTATTTTCTATCACCGCAAATTTGCGATATTGCGGAGACGGAAAATTTCAAGCAGGCGGAATACTATAAACGCAAGCCTCCCTCCAGCGGGAGGTTTTGATTTTTGATAGGAAATATATTCTTGCTTTTAATAGAGTCGAAGGTATAATTTATTTAAAGAAGCAGTATTTTTAAAACTTCAAGCATTAATAATAAAGGTCTTATCCGGCCATTAAATTTAAAAAACAAATGTCCTCAAAAAATAATATTTTTTTATTGGATCATTTGAAAGAGCTGGCGAAAAAACAAGGAGCCGTTCCCTGTATATCTCTTTATATGCCGACTCATAGAAGCGGCAGAGATGCGCAAGAAGATCCTTTGCGATTTAAAAATTTAATAAAAAAGGCGGTTAAAGACTGTTCGGAGCAGGGAGTCGGAGCTGATGAAATCAAAAGAATACTCAAGCCGCACGAGCAATTGCTTGAAGATCCTGTTTTTTGGCAGAATCAAAGCGACGGATTGGCCGTTTTCGCGGCGCCGGGAGTTTTTGAATGGTTCAGGCTGCCGATAAAATTCAAAGAGCTTGCCGCGGCTGGAGAAGTTTTCATTTTCAAGCCGCTCTTTTTTTATCTTGGAGAATATGGGAAATTTTATCTTCTGCAATTAACTAAAAATCGCGTTAAGCTTTATCAAGGGTCTGTTGACGGAATTGCCGAAATTGATTGTTTGGGGCTGCCAAAAAATCTTGAAGAGGCGTTATGGTATAAGGACTATGAAAAGCAATTGCAGTCTCATTCTTCGGGCGGACAGAGAGGGAAAGCTTTAATCTTCCACGGCCATGGAGTAGGGCATGACGATTTGAAATTCAGAATTCGCCGTTATTTAAGGCACATTGATAACGGGATAATAAAATGCCTTCGCGACAGAAGCATACCTCTTGTAGTTGCCGGCGTTGAATATTTTATGCCCATTTTCCGGGAAGTCAGCAAATATCCTCTTACTATGGAAGAAATTTTGCCGGGGAATACCGAGAAAATTAACGAAGAAGATCTTCGGGCTAGAGCGTGGAAAACGGTTCAAAAATACTATGATCGTCTTAAGGCGGAAGAGATTAAAAAATGCGCCGACATTCTTGAAACCTCCAAGGCGTCATATCTTCCCGACTATATTGTTAAAAAAGCATGGGAAGGAAAAGTTGCGGAAATTTTCGCGCCTTTTGGCCGGCAGATTTGGGGAAAATTTGACAGAAACAGCGGATGGAGCGAACTGCATGACAGGCAAAAATCAGGAGATATTGATATCTTAAGCTTGGCGGTGTTCTTTACATATCTTCACAACGGAAAAGTATATGTGGTCGACCCCGAAGAGATGCCTTTAAAAAAAGAAATAGCGGCAATTTTAAGGAAATAAAAAAATGTTGAAAATAACAACGGAAAAAAATATTTTAATATCTCCGGCTGCGGGCAAAAAAATAGATTCCAAAATTAATTCTTTGGAAAAAATCGTTTCAAGCTTCGGGCTTCCCAACGAGCTGAGGATAAGGCTTCAAAAAACCAATTATTTTGATTCCGAAGGCAGAGCTTTCCGATGCGAAATAAATGTAAGGCTGCCCGGGAAAGTCTTGAGATCAGAATCCGAAAAAAACGACATCGTCGCAGCGGTTACGGAAGCAAAAAACAAAATGAGCCGTTTGATCAAGCAGCACAAAGAGAAGACTTCGGATCATTAAAGAATAAGCGCGAGGTTTTTTCTTCAAAACCTTAGCCGGCTTTATTTGCGCTAAAATACTTTTTAGCGAAGGAATTTTTAATTTCTTCAGGAAATTTAAATTTACAAAACCCTCTTTTTGTTATATCTTTCTATTGTTAAGGGCCTTTAGCTCAGTTGGTAGAGCGCCTCATTTGCAATGAGGAGGTCACCGGTTCGAATCCGATAAGGTCCACATTTCACAACTAGAAGCTGAAAAAACGCCCGCCCCGCCTACGGCGGGGTTTTGTTTGGCCGAAAATGGGGTCACGCGAAAATGGCCGAAAATGGGGTCAGCCACAATATTTTGATTTAGCCGAAAATGGGGTCAGCCACAATATTTTGATTTAGAGGCATATTGCAGAACGGAAAGGACAAGAGAAAGGCAAAGCTAGCGTTGTTTTCAAGAGAGGCTCTTTTCTCTTGCCCGCCTGAAAATATGGCAAAAGATTCTCAAAGAGAGGAAGCAGAAGGTTCTGAATATTTTTCATTTGAAGCTAGGCTAATCAAAAAGATTAGCCTTTTGCTTTTTTGGGAAGATATTATTTATGCTATTATTTAATTATTAAAAACAATAATTAAAATATTATGAAAAATAAATATATCGGGTTAATTGTTCTATTTTTTGTCTTGGCTCTAGCGATCGGTTTTTATTTTTTTCGGCAAAATCAATTGTCGGGAAATTTTAACGGGAACGGAATGCCATTCGGGCAAGAGAACGCTAAAGACCAATTGGAAAAAGGGCAAAACGGGAATAAACTGGCGACTAATGATTTTGAGATTGTTCTTCCCGACGGATGGAAGCAAACAGCGGCGGGAGTGGGGATTTCCGCCATGGCCGTTAATGAGAATGAACAAATTATTGATGAAGCGGCGCAAAGGATTAATTTTAAAACTTATGCGGCCGTTAGCTACGACACTGTTCAGGGAAAATCTTTAGGCGATTATTTCCAAACGGTCAAAGAGCAATTGGATGAAAGTATTCCCGGAGCGGTTTTTAGCCAAGAAAACGGAACAAAGATAAACGACAGAGAAGCTTGGGCGGCGGAAGTGAATTTTAATCAAAAAGAAATTGATTTTAAAGTCTTAATAATAGCCATCAGAGGAGAAGGAGATGATGTTTGGCTGATATCTTTTAACACGCTTGAAAACAGCTGGGAGGACCACCGGCAGGTTTTTACCGATATGGCCGACAGCTTTACTCTGAAAAGCTAGAAGATTCTAATTAAATTATGTCCCTTTATTTTATCACCGGAAATAAAAATAAATTTAAGGAGGCAAAAGCGATTTTGGAAAAGATTGAGCAAATGGATATTGATTTGCCGGAAGTTCAGGAGATTGATGCGAAGAAAATTATTAAAGCCAAATTGTTTGAAGCTTTTAAGCATAAAAAAGGGGAGTTTATAGTTGAAGACACTTCCCTTTATTTGGATTGCCTTAACGGTTTGCCCGGACCGTTGATAAAGTGGTTTTTAAAAACCATCGGAAACAAAGGATTGGCGGAAATAGCAGAAAAAATGGGAAATAAAAAAGCAAAAGCGAAGACAATCATAGGCTATGCCAGAAGCGAAAAAGAATTTTATTTTTTTGAAGGTTTTATTAATGGCGAAATTGTTAAGCCGAAAGGCGGAATGGGATATGGCTGGGACGATGTTTTCCGGCCGGAAAACTTTGATAAAAGCTTTGGAGAAATGAGCTTTAAAGAGAAGAAAGCTATCAGTATGCGCCGCAAGGCCTTTGATAAATTGAAAATATTTTTAGAAAGCTGATTTTTTGACAAATTTGAATTTTTATTTTATCCACAGGTATTTTCTTCGTTTATTGATATAATAGAAATATCTTTTGCATCTTTATAAGATTGCAAATCAGCCAATAAATAAAGATAACCAATTAAATTTTATGCGGGTTTCCGCCTCTCGGCCATTGGCTGGCTGGTTAGCGGCAAACTAAGCGTATTTTTTAAAAAAATATGGACGCACTTTGGTATACGATTACCTCAAAGGCTTTATCCGAACTTTGGGAAGGATTCATTCTTTTTATTCCCAATTTTTTGGTAGCTTTAATCATTTTCATTGTCGGATGGCTTGTGTCTTTGGGAGTGGGAAAACTCGTTGCGGAAATTTTGGCGAGAGTAGGGTTCAATAAATTATTTGACAGGGAGGAATGGAGGGAAGCAATGAGGAAAGCGGAGGTTACGGTTAATGCCGCCAATTTTGTCGGCGCAATCGTAAAATGGATTTTGGTGATCGTTTCTCTTTCTATCGCTGTTACCATTTTAGGCTTTTCAGAATTTAACGCTTTTTTAAACAGGGTTATGTTTTGGCTGCCTAATTTAATAGTCGCTACCGCTATTTTTGTAGTCGGCGTCGTAGTTGCCGATATGATTGAAAAGATTATTAAAGTTTGGGTTGAAAAAATGGGAATTAATTACTCCGGATTTATCGGAGGAATAGCAAAATGGGCTATTTATATTTTTTCCGGCATGGCCATATTGGTTCAATTGGGAATAGCTGAAACTTTGATTAACACCCTGTTGACAGGCTTTGTGGCTACCCTTTCTTTGGCTTTTGGCTTGGCTTTCGGGCTTGGGGGAAAAGAAGCCGCAGCTAGAGTTATCCAGCAAGCCAAAGACAAACTTTCCAAGTAATTATTTGGAAGAGTTTCTTTAAGATAAAAATTTGCCGCAGCTGCTATTGACAAACTTTTTTTCTCTGCTAAAATTATTCTGTTAATGTCAATTAGAGAAGAAAAAATTAAACTTGAAAAACGATAAGCGGCTAAAGCATTTCATTGTATTTGCTAAAAACCGCTTAAAAGCGGTTTTTAGTTTAATTTTAAAGATATAGCTGAAAGAAAGGAAAGAAGCTTTACATAATTTGGAAACATTTCCAAATAAGATACAAAAATTATTAATTACTAGTCAAAGGAAAAAATAAGGGCAGATAGAGGATGCCTTGAGACCAGAAGCGATGAAGGACGTGGCGTAGCTGCGATAAGCCTCGGTGAGGTGCTAGCAACCTGTGAACCGGGGATTTCCCAATGGGGTAACCCGTTTTGGCGATCAAGCCAAAACAATTCGTTTTAACGAATAGCAAACCCGCTGAAGCGAATCATCATAGTAAGCGGAGGAAAAAGAAAACAAACCCCGCATCTGCGGGGCCATTCCCTTAGTAGCGGCGAGCGAAAGGGGAGCAGCCCAAACCTAGCCGTACCTCACTGCGTTCGGTATGGAATGACAAATTTTTAAATTCCTGTTTGCCGGCAGGCAAGCAAATTTTTAAATAATGTTTTAATTTCTAAATGTTTTAAACATTTGGTCGTTGATATTTATTTGAAAATTGAAAATTAGAAATTGAAAATTCCACCCGAGCATAGCGAGGTGCGGCCAGGGGTAGTAAGAATTTAACGTCGGGGGCATTTCTCATCGCAATAGTCGGATGAGAAATGTTCTTGAGAGAGAAAATTTAGACGATTTAGTTAGCCGAAGGACCCTGGAAAGGGCCACCATAGACGGTGATAGTCCGGTAGGCGAAAACTAATTCGCGCTCTTTGTTACTTATCTTGAGTACCGTCAGGCCAAGACAACCTGGCGGGAATCAGGCAGGACTAACCTGCCAAGGCTAAATATAATCTGGTCATCAATAGTGTACAAGTACCGTGAGGGAAAGGTGAAAAGCAGGGGGATGACCCCGGTGAAATAGAACCTGAAACTATCTTGCCTACAAAAAGTCAGCGCCCTGTTCCAATTTTGACGCGCAATAATTTTGTTTTTTAACAAAGTTTTTTATTGCGCCGCAAAATTGGAACGGGGTCATGGCGTACTTTTTGCAGAACGAGCCAACGAGTTTATCTTTTTTCTAAGTCTAAGGGCTTATGGTCCGGAGGCATAGGGAAACCGAGTGTTAATAGCGCGTTTAAAGAGAAAAGATAAGACCCGAAGCCAGGCGAGCTTACCATGACCAGGTTGAATTTCTCCGAAAGGAGGAAAGAGGACCGAACCCGTGAGCTGTGCAATACTCTGGGATGAGTTGTGGTAAGAAGTGAAAAGCTAATCGAGCTTGGTAATAGCTGGTTCTCCCCGAAATAGCTTTAGGGCTAGCCTTCCTTTGTAACGTATCGGGGGTAGAGCACTGGAAAAAATTCCGTGGGCTTTGCCTAGGTCTTTTTACCAAACTGCGAATACCGATACCATTTTTAGGAAGAGTTAGACTGCGGGGGCTAAGCTCCGTAGTCGCGAGGGAAAAAGCCCAGACCTTCGTCTAAGGTCCCTAAATTTAAGCTAAGTGTATCTTAAGGAAGTGAGACTCCCCAGATAGCTAAGAGGTTAGCTTAGAAGCAGCTACCCTTTAAAAAGTGCGTAACAGCTTACTAGCTAAGGAGTCTTGCGCCGAAGATTACCGGGACTAAAGCTTAATACCGAAGACAAGGCATATATTTTGTTATGCAAAATGTATGGGTAGGGGAGCGTTCTTAACGCACTGAAGCTGAATCGTGAGGTTTGGTGGAGCGTTAAGAAGTGAGAATGTTGGCATGAGTAACCACAATTCCGGTTAAAATCCGGAACACCGCAAATCCAAGGTTTCCTTGGCAATGAAAATCAGCCAAGGGTTAGGCGGTCCTTAGGATAAGTCGAAAGGCGAATCTGATGGACAGACGGTTAATATTCCGTCCCTCCGTTATGTTTTTCCTTCAAAAAGACGAAGATTGGATTTTTAAGCAGATTATCGGATTTCTGTCCTTTCAGGTGAAAGCTTGAGAGGGGAAGTCTATCTACGGATAGATGAACTTAATTTGACAATTTTCCTAGAAAATTTTTGAGGGAGCTAAAATATAGCGGATCCGTACCGTAAACCGACACAGGTGGATTAGTGTTAGCGTACTAAGGTGAACAAGTGAAAGCTCTTGAAGGAACTAGGCAAACAAGCGATCGTAACTTCGGAATAAGATCTTCCCCTCCTTTTGTTTGAGGGGACGCAGCGAAAGACTCTCAAGCGACTGTTTATCAAAAACACAGGTCCCTGCTTAACTCGTAAGAGGATGTATAGGGGCTGAGGCCTGACCAGTGCCGGAGTGTTAAGGTTGGAGGTATATTCCATTAAGGTATATGCTTACTGATTGAAGCCTCTGGTGAACGTCCGCGGTAACTCTGACCGTGTTAAAGTAGCGTAATCCCTTGCCGCGTAAGTTGCGGCCCGCATGAAAGGCTTAACGACTTGAGAACTGTCTCCAAGAGCTGCTTGGTGAAATTACAGTAGGGGTGAATATGCCCCTTTCCTGCGGCTAGACGGAAAGACCCCGGGAGCTTTACTATAGCCAAATATTGGTTTTAGGCGGTAAATGCGTAGCGTAGGTGGGAGGATATGAAGTTCTGGTTTTGGCCAGGATGGATCCGACAATGAAACACCACTCTTTTGCTGTTTGAAGTCTAACTCCGCTGTTCGTATTTGTTCGCAAACATTTTGCGCATAAATACGAACAGCGAGGGACAGTGTTTGGTGGGTAGTTTAAGTGGGGCGCTTTTCTCCTAAAAAGTAACGGAGAAGTTTATAAGGTTGGCTAGCTCCGGATGGAAATCGGAGTGATAGGATAAAGCCATAAGCCAGCTTAACTGCAAGGCGGGTATGCCGCGCAGATGCGAAAGCAGAACTTAGTGAACCGACCTTGGTTAGTAGAACCGAGGGAGATTATCAGACAAAAGTTACCCCGGGGATAACAGGCTAGTAGAGCCCGCGAGTCCACATCAACGGCTCTGTTCGGCACCTCGATGTCGGCTCATCACATCCTGGGACTGAAGAAGGCCCCAAGGGTTCGGCTGTTCGCCGATTAAAGTGATTCGTGAGTTGGGTTCAAACCGTTGAGTTAATTTAACTTTGGCGGCTTATTAAGGCAACTTAATAAGATAAAAATCGACTAATATCGGTGAAATCCTTGTATTTTATACTGTCGTATACGAGGACGATACCGAGGGAAGTCATAAGCCTATTCTTATGAGGATAAAAGAAACATTAAAAGCGTATATCGCAGGTTTTCTTGACGGTGATGGAAGCATCTATGTCAAGCTTACTAAAAACGATACTTATCGTTATAGGTATCAGATATGTCCTTATGTAGTGTTTTATCAATCTAAAAAGAATAAAAGAGGAATAGAACAAATAAAAGAATTTATAGGAAGCGGTTATATCAGAACGAGAAAAGACGGAATAGTAGAATATATCATCGGAGACGTCGATTCAATAGAAAAAATATTGAATTGGCTTAAGCCTTATGTGATCTTGAAAAAGGAGAATGTAAGATTGATGATTAAAATTCTACAGAAAAAGAAAAAGATAGCCAGCGCAAAAGATTTTTTAGATCTTTGTTGCCAAATAGACGAATTCAAAAAATTGAACTATTCCAAAAAGAGAAAAAATACTTCTAACAAAGTAGCACAACTTCTCAAGCAAAAAGGTTTATTGACCCCGTAGAGACTTAATCCTGAACAAGGATTGGATAGAAGGTGAAATCTTCTATAATACGTCGATCCCCTTTGATATAAAGGGTGGTGATATAGTCCATACTTTTAGTAATAAAAGAAAAATATGCGTGAGACAGGTTGGTCCCTATCTACCGTAGGCGCCGAGTCTTGAGGAGTGTCGTCCCTAGTACGAGAGGACCGGGATGAACCAATCTCTGGTGTACCAGTTGTTCTGCCAAGGGCATCGCTGGGTAGCTAAGTTGGGACGGGATAAGAGCTGAAAGCATCTAAGCTCGAAGCCCACTCCAAGATTAAGACTCATTATTATCCAGGTTAGAGACTATGACCTTGATAGGGTGCAGGTGTAAGTTCAGCAATGGATTTAGCCGAGCACTACTAATATGGAAATTCCTTTGGCTAGTAATTAGTAATTTTTATAAAGAATAAAGCCGTTTATTGCGGTTATTATAAGGGGGCTATGCCGAGAGTGCTCCACCCGATCCCATCCCGAACTCGGAAGTGAAATCTCTCAAGGCCGATGATAGTGTCTAATGGCGCGAAAGTAGGTAGCTCTCTTATAATGATCGGAATAAAGCGGTTTTTTTGTTATCTTTGAACCTTTGAACATGCTTTTATCCATATAAAACAAAGGGGAAAAGGCATTTACCAAAAACTTTTTAAAGGATATAATCAAAAAATGACCAACCCGCCAAAGAAAAATTTGATATTTTCGGCAATTTTTTTGGCTGCGTTTTTTTTATCTTTTAACTTTATTTTTAAGCCCGACAGCTTAAAAAACTTTTTCTATAAAAATTCTTTTTCTTTTCAGTCTTTTTTGCGCGACAAAAGCCAGGCCGCCATTGCTTTTTCTCAAGGCTATTTTTTCAGCTACAAGCTGGAAGAGGAAAACCAAAGGCTTCTAAAGCAAAATCAGGAATTACTGGCTAAAAGCGCCGAATTAGCCGCTTTGTCTGAAGAGAATAACGCCTTGAGACAAGCTTTGGATTCGGGAGCCAAAGAGAATTTCGCCCTTTTCCCATGCCAAATGGTTTTAAAAGAATCGGCAGGAGACTTTTTAATGGTTAGCGCAGGGGAGAAACAGGGGGTTAAAACGGGCCAAGTTGTTCTTAGCCAAGAGGGATCGCTGGTGGGAAGAGTAGAAGAGGTTTACGAAGATTTTTCAAGGATTATGCTGATTTCCAACACAAAGAGCGCGGCAGGAGTTGAGATAGAAGGAAAAGATTTCTATGCTTTAGCCAAGGGCCAAGGAAATTTAAAACTGATTTTGGACTTGGTGGAAAAGAATAAAAATGTAGAAGAAGGAGATCTTTTGGCGACCAGCGCCTTGGGAGGGATTTTTCCTTCAGGAATTGCTTTGGGAAAAGTTTCCAAAATCCAAAGCCAAGCCGCAGCTTCTTTTCTGCAGATTGAGATAGAGCCTTTGTTTAGAATAGAAAATCTTAATAACCTTTTTATAATTAAAAATTTTAAACCTTTAAATTGACGCCTAATTTTTTAAAAATTATTTTGCTTTTTTTCGGATTTTGGATTCTTGCCCTTTTGGAGACAAGTTTTTTTTCAATAATCAGCAGACATCTTCATCTTGTTTGGACAGCGGCAATTTTGATTAATTTATTTGAGAACCGTTATTCTTCTTTGGGGTTTTGGAGTGCGGCGTTTGGAGGGTTTTTCTTGGATATTTACAGTCCTTTGTATTTTTTCGGATTTAATGCTTTAATTTTGGTTGCGGCTTCTTTTATTTTAAAATTTATTTTTCTGCGTTATGTTGAATTGCCAATTTCCCAAAAACCTAAAAGATTTTAAGCTTAAAAAGCCTAAAACAGAAATAGAAACGGATGAAATTTTTTGGGACAATGTTGCCCAAAAGAGGGAAAAATTTTCAGGAGACGCTTCCTGCAAAATGGAAACGCCGATTGCCGTTCATAATATTTGGCTCCTTTTTTTCTTTTTTCTGCTTGTTATGGCCGTTCTTTTTTCAAGAGAGGCTTATCTGCAAACAGCTAAAAGCCAGGAGCTTTTGCAGCAGTCCCGGAAAAACAGGTTTTTAGCGCAGGAGCTGAAAGCCCAGCGCGGGGTAATTTATGACCGCAACAACAAGCAATTGGTTTTTAACGAATCAAGCTTTGATTTGATTTGCGATGTAGAAAAGTTTGAAAAAGAAAATTTGCAGAAAGAGGCTTCCTTGCGAAGGCTGGCCGAGCTTTTAAGCAGAGACTGGCTGGATATGCAAAAAGAGATTAATGATTGCTTTGCAGAGAAAAAAGAAAATGAATTTATCCTGGCCGAAAACTTGAATATCAATCAAGTTATTATTTTCAACGCCCAAGCCGAAGAATTGACAGGGTTTGAAATTGGTGAAAGCAAGAAGAGGAATTATGCTGATTCGCGGATTTTTGCTCCGATAATAGGTTATGTTTCAAGCGAAGGAGAAACGGGAGCCGGATTGGAAATTTATTACAACGATTATCTGAAAGAGAAGCCGGGGCTAATGCAGTTTGAAAGAACGGCCATAGGAGAAATACTGGACAGCCGGCTGGAAACTCCGCCAAAAACCGGAGAAAATTTGATTTTAAACATAGACGCCGGATTACAGGAAAAAATATATAAAACCTTATCGGAAACATTGGAAAGCTACGGCCTTGAAAAAGCTTCTGCCGTGGCGGTTAATCCTCAAAACGGGGAATTGCTGGCTGTGGTAAGCATTCCCAGTTTTGACAATAATGTCTTTTCGGAAAACATTTCTCATGAGGAATATGAGGAAATAATCAACGATCCCGATTTTTCTTTGTTCAACAGGGCGGTTTCAGGATCTTATCCCGTGGGATCAACAGTCAAGCCTTTGCTTGCATCCGCGGCCTTGGAAGAAAAAATTATCGGAGCCGATCAAATTATTAATTGCGAAGGAGGCATAGCTTTAAAGGACGGCACATTTAAAAGCGACTGGAAAAGCCATGGTCCGACCGATATGAGGAAGGCTATAGCCGAATCTTGCGACGTTTTTTTCTATATGATTGGAGGCGGTTATGGCAGTCAAAAAGGCCTGGGGATAGACAGGATTAAAAAATATTTTGATCTTTACGGATTTGGCGCCGCTACAAAGATTGATCTTCCCGAAGAAGATTTTGGTTTTGTTCCCGATAGGGAATGGAAAGAAGCTAAAACGGGACAAGTATGGTATCCGGGAGACACTTATAATATTTCCATCGGCCAAGGATATTTAAAGGTTACTCCGCTGCAGCTGACAATGGCTATTGCGGCCATAGCGAACGGAGGAAAGCTTTATTCGCCCCGTTTGGTTTCAAAAATAGTTGACGATGAAAACAATATTATTAAAGAAATAAAGCCGGAATTGATAAGGGAAAACTTTATTTCTTCGGAGAGCTTAAGAGTGGTAAGGGAAGGGATGAGGCAGACGGTCAGTGTTTATGGAGGAACGGCAACCAGTTTGAATTTTCTGCCCGTTGAAGCGGCGGCCAAAACCGGGACAGTGGAAACTTCCAAAAAAGAATATTATCATATATTGATTACGTCATTCGCGCCCTATGAAGAGCCGACGATAGCTTTAACCATAATTTTGGAGAACGTTTACCAGCATCTTAGCATTGCGAACGCTCCGGCTAGAGAAATTTTAAACTGGTATTTTACTCCTGAAGAGTTAAGACCGGAGAACGCTCCGGCTGTTCAAGAAAATGAAGGCGGTTCTTCGTCTGATTCCATACTTGAAGGCCGAAGAGAGGAGGCCGTTGATGAAAATGCCGGGCATTAATCTTGGAGATTGGAATTTGAAGCTCATAACATTGCTTTTTATATCGTCATAGTTCCAGGATTAAGGCCGCTATTGACTTTATTTTCAGCTTTTGTTAAAAGAATATCTTCCCGTCTTTAGAGCCGCTTGAAGGCATTGACCGGGATATTTTAAACCGATATAATTTTGGATATCATATCTTTATTTAAATTAAATTATGACAGAATATTTAACCCCGGAAGGGCTGGAAAAATTAAGAAAAGAGCTGGATCACTTGATAAACGTTGAGCGTAAAGAAGTGGCAAAAGACCTTGAAGAAGCCATTTCTTACGGTGATCTTTCCGAGAATGCGGCTTATACCGAAGCCAAAGAACATCAGGCTTCTTTGGAGCAGCGTATTTTAGAATTAGAAGCAATGATTAAAAACGCAAAAGTCGTTGAGATGGATAAGGACTGCTCCAAAGTCCAAGTCGGATCCACCGTATTTTTAAGCTCCGGAAAAATGGACAATAAATATATGATTGTCGGAGCCAACGAAGCCAATCCTTTTGAGAATAAAATTTCTTATGCGTCACCATTGGGAAAGGCC
>Ga0265293_10000525_pt1 | contig 91331 bp, 91 predicted proteins | sample Munlanlewell138R_FD_192505 | JGI IMG/M metagenome (GOLD analysis project Ga0265293, IMG submission 192505) | Leachate microbial communities from a municipal landfill in Southern Ontario, Canada - Leachate well 138R | ecosystem: Engineered > Solid waste > Landfill > Unclassified | place: Canada... | reverse complement strand
AATTCTGCTTCAACGGTAACTCCCCGAGCGTGGGCGTATTCAACGACTTTTTTGGTAACTTCGATGTTTTCTTCGAATGGTTTGCTCGAAGCGTCAATCATTACAGAAGTAAATCCGTCATCGACAAACTGCTTGCATGTTTCGAAGCTGTCGCCGTGGTCGAGATGCGTAACTATTGGAATATCTGGATTTTCCTGAATAGCCACATTCATAATCGCGTTTAGATAACTAATACTTGCGTATTTTCTGGCTCCTTTTGAAACTTGAAGAATCAGCGGAGCTTTTTCTTCAGCTATCGCCGCGACGATGCCCTGTGTTATTTCCATGTTATTGACGTTGAACGCGCCAATCGCGTAATGGTTCTTATAAGCCATTTCGAACATTTTCTTGGTATTAACCAATGCCATCTAAAAACTCCTTCCGAATAAAAACTAATACTTTTTTATATGCACAGGCTCCGGCCATCGGAACCCTCTAATTTTAATATCCTTCAATCGGCCCGACTTTCGATAATCTCTTATGCCCCATAGCCATTTCAGGAATACCTTGAGGCCAGACGCTCAAGACAATAGATTGCCTGTCGATTGAATGGTCTGCACTGAAGGTAAAGCCGACGTACACGCGATGATAACGTCTTATAAGCGATATGTCGCTTCTAATGTTCGAGCCGTAATCAAAATCATACTGCTGTCCGAAAACAAGAGTATATCGCGGGTCAAGCTCGTAAGTAGCCGCGAATGTAAACGCGTTCGACCCTTTTTCACCGAGCACTTGGACTCTTCTAAGATACCTTGTTCCGACATAGTAGCTTAAATTAGGCCAAACCAACCTCGAGAATCCTATATTAGCCTGCTGAACGACTCCGCTTTGAATATCGTAATTTATATCGCTTAAGAGAGCGGTAGTGTCACTGACCCGCCAGATGTAATCCAATCCGAAGTAATCCCTGCTGGGGCCGAACGTTTCATATCTATGCAGAACAGGTTCGAGATCACCATGGAAAATTTCCGGTGCCGCAAACATTCTTAGCGGAGCAGCGGGTCTATTCCAAAGGAATCTGCTCGGTGCAGGCGAACCGGCGGTAACGCCCTCAGGATTTTTTACAAATGTCGCATCAATATCGAGCCTCATCCAGTCAACCGTTCGCTTGTCATCATCCGGCCCTCGTTTGGTCTGCCATCGCTGGCTGACACCGAAATTCATAACATCGTGCTGCCGGACATTAAGGTCGCTTTCTTCGAAAATCGCGGCTGTGAAATGAGGTTCGATTATATGTCTGATTTGATGAACATCCCAAAGTCTCGATTCGACGTTAGGATACACATTCCATATTTGTGTTGCGATTCGGATACCGGCTTCGGCAATCCAAACCTGATTATCTCCGGCAGGGCCTGCATTGGTTCCATCTACTAAAGACCTCGCAAAGCCGCTTCGGTCATCGTATCCGTACCAGCCCGCGACGTAGGGAACAACTTTGAAGGGCTTAAGCCATATCGGCCAGTCGATTTCCGACCTGTGCGATATAAAAGCAAAATCATGTTCATTCATCGCAATAATATGTTCGTTTCCTATTCTCTGGCGAAGATGTCCTGCCTGCGTGCTGCTGTAAAGCGTCAGCTTGTCATCTAAAAGCGATTGGCCGGTCCAGTGGAACTCTACGGTCGGCAGCTCTTCGAGGGTATCTTCGAAATCATTTATCCTGCCCTTGCCGAGTATCGATAATGCCCAGTTGTCTCTGGACTGTTTGAGATGAATATATGTTTCTCTTCTGCGAAGATTATATTCGTTGCGGAAGAACTGCTCGACAAAATGTTCGTCGCTCGAATAATCGATACCTGCAGTAAGCTGCCAGTTATCAGGTAGAAATTGCCTGTGTTCCCAGCTGAATCTCCCTCTCAATTTTCTCGGCGGTTCGAGATTTCTTCGGAGGTCGTATCTTCCGAGTTTATCTTTGCCGTGGTCGTGCATAATATAGCCGAGCATACGCCCGAAGTGGTCTTGTCGTTTATAATCAATCTCAAAACCGGCTCCCATGCCTCGCTTGGAGAAGTAATCGAGCATAAGACTGCTGTTGGTTCCCGGAGACTCTTTGAGGCCGAGAATTCGATTTAAGTACCATCTGGTTTCGATAGACATTCCGTAAGTATTATCGTAGCCAAGATGAGCGCTTTGAATCGGTATGTCCGGTCTTTCGAGATTTCCTCTCATTCCCGGCCAGAGAAAAATGGTGCTGTCGTAATATTTCAAAGCTATATTCCGCATTTCGGCGTCGTAGCTGGTTTTACTCAGCTTGCCTAACTGTTCGTCGATTGTCGTCGTATCCGTGATAACAATGCTTGCTGCGTTTATTGAAAGCTGTGGAAGATAAAATTCGCTTGTCGTTATAGAGATATTATCGGCTGCGAATTTGTTCTCTGATAACTGCCGAAGTTTTTCGGCTCGTACATAAATCGGGATACCTCTATCGGAATCGAAATTTCGCATTACGGCATTGATTGCAATAGCTCTTTTGTTGTGGAAATCGTAATAAATCTCATCTGCCCTGATGATTCTTTGACCTTCGGACATAATAACGTCGCCGGAGAGATAAATCGCCCGTACGCTTGCCCTTGCCAATAAATCATCGAGGTCTGAAGCGGTTGTTTCTTCCCGCTGCTCAGAACCGGAATAATAAATAACGGCATTATCAGCCTGAAGTTCGAGCAGCCGGCCGCGGTCATCCTGTCTTTGTGAAACATAAAAGCGCTGTCTTATAGTCGCGACATTTAAACCTTCCTGTGAAGGAGCAGAATCGATTTTCAGCGGGTCTTGTCCTGCCGGCGCGAATACCACCGGATAAGTAAATTGAGGTTCTTTTTGAACGATTTGTTCGGGAACAACTGGCTCTTGCGGTTCGAAGATTCGCTGTATAAGACCGGGTTCTTTTGGTTTTTCCTGAGTCGGCACGCCCGGAGCGGCTATGATATGTCTGGGTGTTTTTTCCGCCGGATAATCAGGGACGACCGCGCCGGGCTGAACCACAAATTTGGGGCCGGTATCGATACTTCGGGCATAACCAAGAGCGGTTCTGTAAAGCTCCATCGTATGCGGGTCTGAAATCTGCCTGTTTTCAGCGGTGACATAAACTTCCCCTGAAACATCGAATTTAACCACCATAGCCTGTCCGCCTTCCAGACGTGTTTGGTGGATACCCGCGGCGACACCTGTTTTATCGAAAGAAATATCGCCTTCGAGATAAATAGTTGCTTGATAATCGGTATAAACCTCTCCCCTGTATTGGCTGGTTGTTGTCTTAATCCAGACAACAGCTTTGCTGCTGGCAAGCCGATTCGAACCGACTAAAGCCGAAAATCCTTCGGTAAATACCAGCGTATGTTCACCGCTGCCAAGCTGATAGCTGATAAGTTCTTTACCAGTTAATCTCATATCTTGGCCTGCAAAAGGTGCAGCCATTTGATTTGGAAAAATTTGACCGATTGATAACCCGGACATAAACAATACTGCCAAGGTAATGACAAACGCCTTTTCTCTTTGCATTTGCATACTCCATTATAGCGCGCAAAAACACCGTCCGAACGTTCCGGATAATTATATCCATACTTTGGCCCAAGGCCAGTAAAAACCTTGATAATAATACTAATAACTTGCTTTCACCGCAATTTTTGATTATTAAAAATATTTATTTAATTTGGGTAAAATATGACAAGGTCCGATATGAATCGCCAAAATCTGTCAAAATACCAGAAAGATGTTATTTCAAGCTATTATTCTAACCTCGATTCCATCATGCTTAATAAGGTTTCCGAGCTTGTAACCGAGCTTTATTTGGCTGATAACGACGCCAAACGCAAAAAACTGTGGCAGAGGGTTCAAAAAGCAATGGTTCAGCTTAAAATCCCTGCGGCTATTGTCGAACATATTATTCAGAAACAGGATGTCGAAATTCTCGCCAAAAACCTCAAAGAATGGCACAGCCGCAAACCGTCTCGGTAAAAACATATACATTTGGTTGATTTTATCTTCGAGCGTCAGTATAATTGTCTCAGATAGATAACATTTCTTTTTTGGGGCAGGATATAGGCAATGGCAAAAGAATATCAAAAAGACGCAGAAGTCTATTCGACTAATAACGGGGAAAAATTAAGTATTCTCGATTTGCTCAATTACTTCGAAGAGCAGGGCGCGATGAAGGTTTCCGATTTGCACATCAAAATCGGCGCTCCGATTACCTATCGAATCCACGGCGACCTTCATAAGCTCAAAGGAGCGCTTGTTACCAAGGAAATCGCCGAGCGGCTTATATATCCGCTTCTGTCCGATGCCAACCTTGCGGTATTTGAAAATCAATACAGCGTCGATTGTTCGTACAGGTTGGGCGACCTTCAATTTCGGATAAATGTTTTTAAAGAAAATGACGGAATTTGTGCGGCTGTCCGAGCGCTTGCTCTGGATATACCGCCGGTCGAAGAAATCGGTTTTCCGAATAACGCTTGGGAAGATATTGTAGAACGAAAACAGGGTCTTGTTCTTGTCACCGGAATTACCGGTGCCGGCAAAAGTACTACTATCGCCTCGCTGATAGACCGAATCTGTCAAAATCGAGCTTGCCGAATCATAACAATCGAAGACCCTATCGAGTACATTTACCAGCAGCGGCACTCGATTATCTCTCAGCGAGAGATAGGCCGTGATGTAAAAAGTTTTGCCGACGGACTAAGGGCGATGCTAAGAGAAGACCCTGATGTGATATTTGTCGGCGAGATGCGCGACCCCGAAACAATATCGATGACTTTGACCGCCGCCGAGACCGGACATCTTGTCTTTTCAACCCTTCACACAAGAGATGTTACAGGTTCGATTACCCGAATTCTCGATTATTTCCCCGAAGGCCGGCAAAGCGAGGTTCGAAATCAATTATCGCTGGGCCTGCGTTATATAGTCAGCCAGAAACTTATCCCGCGAAAAGACGGTTCGGGCAGAATTGTGGCGATGGAAATATTTAATAACAGCTACGCCAGTGCGAATGTTATTAGGCTTGGCAAGGTAGAGCAGCTTTACTCGCAGCTTCAAACCAAAACAAAGCAAATGTCCGATGAAAATATGATAACAATGGAAGCCCATCTGGCAAGACTTGTCAAAGCCGGTAAAATCGACCTGCTCGAAGCCCAGAAATGGGCGAACAATCCCAAGAGCTTTGTTGACTGTATGAAATTCGTATCTTAAATTTCATTTCGGCGGCTTTTTGCCGATGCTGTTGAGCATAGTTTCCAGCAATTCCATCGGCAGTCCCACCACGTTTGTCAGGCTGCCGTCTATTCTTTCGACAAATTCATCGCCGGTTTCCTGAATCGCATAAGCTCCGGCTTTTCCCTGCCATGTTTGACCTTTGATATGAGCGGCTATTTGCTCTTCGGTCATTTTGCGAGGATAAATAATTGTCGTATCACTCTGAACTATCTCGATGCCTTGCGAGATTTGCACAATCGCAACACCTGTGATTACTTTGTGGTTAGTACTGAAAAGTTTTCGGATTATTTGTTCTGCCTGTTTATCGTCGTCAGCCTTGCCGATAATCTCACCGTTAAAATCCACAATAGTATCGGCGCCTATTACCAGTGATTCGGGATATTTATCCGCAATGTTTTTTGCTTTTGCCAAAGCCAGCGTCCGGGCGTAATCCGCTGGCGGCATTGTCCCCATAGGCAAATATGACTCGTCGATATCCGAAGGAATGATTCGAAATTTGTATCCTGCCTGATTAAGAAGCTGCTGTCTTCTTGGTGAAGCCGATGCCAGAATAAAAGAAAAAGAATCATCTGCCATATATTAGCGACTCACATCCTGCTTGAAATGAACGTTATAAACCAGCCTCTTGCAGAATTCCAAATATTGTTGTTCTATCTGTTCGATATCTTCGCCGATGTAATGTTCGAATAATTTCGTCCCGACAACTCTATTCCAGCCGACCGTCAGCGGAATATTCCTGTCAGTCGCGATTTTTTGTGCCTGTTCGTCTATCGGCCAAGTTCCGCGCAGTCCGCCCAAAAGCATCTGCTGGAAATTTTTCAGGCGGCTGCCGTGATTATCTTCTTTAAGAAACCTTACAAGGGCATAGGATTGACTGTAAAAAGCTATAACATCATCAGAACCGTCTATCGGCTCGCCGGCGATACTATCGATTCCCATAATCGCTTCGCCGGGGTTCATCGCTATAAGCTGGCGAAGCGGAATCATTTTATTCTTCATCAGCGTCATTTTCAATCCGCCGAGCCGGTGCAAATTCATACTCGGGTCAAACCTGAAAATTCCCTTTTCAAATCGGCTTGCCTCGAACGCCATCGCGATACCTTCGTCAAGCCAGCTCGGCAGCCGATATTTGAAGAGCCTGTGATTAAATTGATGCCATCCTTCGTGACCTAATACGCTGAACGTCAAATCTCTTCCGATATTATATCCGACCCACGCGTCCTTGAGATAATATGCACCTGTTTTAATCTTGAGATATATCTCTGACTGATTGCCGGCGAACTCTTTGGTAAAATCCTCCCACTGCCCCCGAGTCGCGAATAAATAAACCGGCATCTTTGCGCTTGTTTCGAATGGTTCGGGCAGTTGTCTTTGATAGCCGTTATATGCCGATTCTATGAAGCCGGGTATCTGGGACAGCATCAAAGGGTCTAAAAGCGTTGTATAAATCTTATAATGGCCGGTGGTTATAATCAGACCCGGGCCGTATTGGTTTTCCCAAGCCCGAACTTTCTGCAATGCAGGTAAATTTCTCGACTTGAGATAGCTGATTGTCCACTCAACTCCGCCCGGAGATGCATCGGCTGATTTTTTACTTTTTCTTGCTTGAGCAGGGATAGCCGAGGCAAAAAAAACTAAAATCAGCGAAATCAATATGGTCTTTGTAAAAAATCGCATTTTATATCTACCCCATATTAACGTAATTGTTCGAAAATTTCCAGACTAAGACACTGCGTTGAAAATAATAAGCTAAATAAGTGGGTTGAAATGATTAGCTTTCGTAATGGAAGACCTGTTCGACGGTGGCGCCGAATTCTCTGGCTATTTTAATAGCCAGCGTCAGAGACGGGCAGTAATTTCCGGCTTCGATTGCGATAATCGTCTGGCGGGTAACGCCGACCTTGTCAGCCAATTGCTGCTGAGTCATCTGGCCCTTTTCAAACCTCAATCTGCGAATGTTGTTTTTCAGTTTAGCTTTTTCCATTGCCCCTACCTGAGAAGTATTGAACCAGAATCGCGGCAAAATAAACCATCGCAACTATAATGAAAGCGCCAAAGTTGATAAGCGGAAGCGACCAGACGGGTATGCAGCCATTGTCGCCGAGAATGAGCCGTGGAATTCCGCTGACGCCGAGAAACACTATCAAGGCCGATACGAAAGCAGCCATAGCCGCCCTGTTGTCAATCAGTTTATCGCGTTCGTCTGCTGCGACTTCTCCGGAGCTTTGTCGCCTGAACACCCAAATCGATAGTGGAACGTTCACCAGAATCAAAACTATCAGAGGCAGTAAGCGACCTGCAAAACTGACGGGAGTTTTCTTTAAGATAAATATTTGAAAAAACACGTAGGCGAATATTGTGGATGTTGATGATAAAAACACCAGTGCGGCTAACGCATTTTTTTGAGCTCTATTCATTTTCTTTACCTCCGCGGCCGTATCGCAATAAAATCATAATCGAATACAAAACACTCCAAATTATCGAGCCTCCCAGCCAAATAGCGAACACCCAACCTATCGGAACCGCTTCTTGTTTGAGAAATATAAAGCATGCGGCAACTAATACTAATCCAACAAAACGCCAAGCCCAAAGAAGAGACCTTATGTATGCAGCCAAAACAATGCTTTGTTCTTTGTCATCTAAACCGGAATCGGTTTTCTTATCTGGTAAAAATTGAAACCAGCCGTCCAGTCTCGTAAGTGCCATAGTCATTACAAGGGCAGCAATCGCTATGGCCGGCGAGTTTTTCAAATATAAAAATAGGGCTGCGGCGGTGCCAATCGCAGCAACTATTAACTGATACCACGATTGCTTTTGCAGTTTATTCATTTTCCTTACCTCCGCGGCCGTATTGAACTAAAATCGCGATAGATTCAACCGCTACATATATTATAAATATTCCGAGCCAGTAGGTATAAAGTTTATTGATAGGCACTGAACCATTTTCTCCGAATTTCCATCGCAGTATAAAAAATAACAAACATATATATAAAACCACTGCTGTCAGTGCGGCATGTGAAGCCTTTTTCTTAATAGACTCATCACGTTCATCAAATGCTACTCTGCCTTTTTTTCTATCAGAAAATTTCATATAGAGAAAAAAGCTAAGCGATATTAAAAAAAGAGAAATCAATAAAACCGTTGGTTCACAAATTCTCAGACTAATTATAATTAAACCTACACAAGGCAATACCAAAAAACCAATCAGTGTCCACAAGGCTATTTTTTGCGAGCTATTCATTTTTATGCCCTTTCAATCGGAAAGACAATGTAAAGGATACTTTACATTTTGTCAAGTGAATTTTACATTATTTTTTAAAAAATTTTCTCGGTTTTGGCAAATTGAGAATTTCTTAAAAGGTATCAGTTTTTGATATGCACAGATATAGCTACCGAATATCTTTATATTCTGCACCGAAGGATTCATCGGGCAGTTGAAAATAAAGAATATCACCCCGAAGTGACAATAGGCTGTCAGTGAACACCAATTTATTCTTGACAATTTGGAAATAGGTTCATAGTTTCGAAAATACTACAAGGAGATGATTATGCGGGAAAGGTTATCAGTATTGTGCCGGATAAATCATATTTTTACCGCGGTTATACTGCTTTTGGCTGCTCAGGCTGCACAGGGTCGGGGTCGATTCAATATTTATCTTAACGGCGAGCCTAACGAGCCCGAATCTTTGCTTTATTGTCCGCCTGAGCAGCACAGAGGCGCTGATATGTTAAACTGGGATGTTCAACCTTTTAGGATGAATAAATCATGAATCTTGAAAAATCCATCGCGGCTGCAATGATTTTTATATTCTTATCTCTATCGTTAGTTTATGCATCACCCCAGTGGTGTCCGGATTTGCATACGGACGATTTTGTTAATTTGAAAGATTTTGCGGTCTTAGCAAATAACTGGGATAAATCCGGCAGCGGTCTTAAAGGGGATATTGACGGCAACGGCACGGTTGGTCCCCCTGATCTTGAATACTTAATACATTACTGGCTCAAGGGCTATGAATGCAGGAGTGCTGATTTTAATCTGGACTATAAAATCAATTTCAAAGATATAGCAAGCCTCGCAAATTTATGGCTAACCGATGCGAATAGTATCAACTGGGATGAAAAATATGACCTTGATTACAGCCAAAAGATTGATTTGGGTGATTTATCGATTATCTGCCGCCGCTGGCTTAAGACATACCCTAAACCCAGCGACACTTTCGTATCCTTCAAAAATGCATTAGCCGCAGGAAATACTCAAGTCGCATTAACCTTTGTCGCGGATCGTTCAAGGGACAGATATTCGAGGATTTTTCAGGCTATTGGCACGAACCTTCCTAATTTTGCTGCAGGCATGGGTACATTAACTTTGCAGGAGCAGAGTGACAGTCAAGCTGTGTATGAGATGACTCATCAAGCTGGTGCGATTACTTACAGCTTCCCTGTCTTTTTTATAAAAGACGATGATGGAAACTGGAAGATATATAATTTTTGAAAAAGATATAAGATTTAGGATACCTGATTATGCTTACAGAAAGAAAAAAGATGATGTTGATTTTAGTTTTTTTAGTGGGTGCTATATTAATAAATGTCTCATCTTTATTATTTGATTTTTTATATGAAAGTGATTTTGCCAGATTTTTATTTAATATCGGGTTAACTCGATGGGGATGGCTGCCTGCAATAGTTTTTTTAATTTCTGCAATAACTCTTCTTGTTTTGTGGAAACCCGGCAATCTAATATTACGACTAATACTCATAACAGCTTCCATATTAATGCTTATATATGATTTTACATGGCTGGCAGGCATATATTTTATTTCGGGCTTAAATCCGTAGGTAATAGAAACATGAAAATACGTCAAAATGCACAACTTGCTGCCTTAATATTGCTTTTTAGTTTTACTGCTATTCTGAAGGCATTTTCAAACAAAGCACATAAAGCTATTAAAGACAGGTACTCTGAGGTTTTTCAGGCATTCGGTTCAAATCTTCCCGATTTTGCCGTAGGAATGGGAATGACTTTACAGAAGCAGAACCAAAACATCGCCAAATATGAAATATCTCACCAGAATAGTTTTGCCTCTTATAGCTTACCCTTTGTTTTTGTAAAAGCAGATGATAGAAACTGGAAGATATAAAATTTTTAACAAAAGATTTACGAGGATGGCTTATGTTACAAGAAAAAAGTAAAAAGATGATAGGGTTTGTAATGACATCAATGTCTCTTATTTTGAACATTATGTTTATATTCCCATATTCTCCCCTTTCAACATTATGGGGAAAGCTTTATTTCTATTACTGGGGTTGGATTCCTGCAATCGTTTTGCCTTCGGCAACGATAGCGATAATAATAATCTTTAAGGCGGGGAGTAAAGTATTTATAGGAATTTCTTTACTTCTTTCTATATTGGCACTCGTTATAGGAATAATATTATATTTTCTATTATTTGTTATATCACAGCAAGGATTATGGGCTAATGCTTTGTGACCTTGATTACAGCCGAGGAGATAAAGGTATGAAAATTAATCTGGCATTTTCGATAATCGTAATTATATTGTCTGTTTATTGTTCTGTTACAGAGGGATTTGCAGAAAAAACACATAAGGCAATTTCTGAAAAGGCGGTTATAAACTCACAAACAGATTTCTATATAAAAAGTGAATTGGGTCTCAGCCAGGGTTTAGGTACAATGTTATTTTTAGACCAGTCGCTTATTCCAGAGCCCGAAAGGATCCCTGCTAAACAATTCGAAACCAGAATAATGCCGGAATTGCCTTCAAATCCTTGTTCGATCATAGATTGCTTCAAAGCAGGAGCAAACCTTGAAGATGTTCCCAACCCAAGGGCAAGACATCATTTCCACGCACCAATTGCAAATACTGGTGTAAATCCTCCAAATCCCAATAGCGGCTTAGATAATAAAACAGACCATCCTAATTTAGCAATCTTTTTTAATACTATCACCCTAGTCAGATACCCAGGTTATAGTTTTGATTTAACTGGTGCATCGGCACAAAAAAGAGCAATGGGTACGGAAGAACCAAATTGGGAAACGGAATATCAAAATTATTTTGCATGGCCTGATACAAGGGCCTATCTTTATAGGGCTTTGACCAAATCAAACCTTGCAGGGAGAAACCATTATCTTGCACTGACATTTATATCGTTAGGACAAACAGCCCATCTTCTTGAGGATATGGGCGTTCCGGCTCATACAAGGAATGATTTTATTTTTGGACATTATAGAAATGTTATTGATTGGGGAAATCCATTCGAAAATTGGACAGAAGAGGAAATTAAGAGTAATAATGGAAATATACCTTCAGCATGGTTAACCGGCTGGATATCGCAGCCAAAAGTGTTTGACAAGCTTTTCAAGTATTGGGATACAAATTTATATGATGGCAATTATAGCGGCGTAACTCCTCCGTCGATATGGGGACTTGCAGAACAGACAAATTATCAATTTCTTTCGTCAAGCACAGTTTTTGACTGTGAGGGCACATTGTATCAGTTTCCTAATCCAGCTAAATTATATACTACAATTATAACCGAAACAGACAAACGATACTTTTCGGGCTACGGTGTTCAACATTTGGCTCGTGAATCTTACACTCACTACTGTATAGATGCATGGGGTTACTCTGAGGTAGTAGACAGTACTATTACGCCGGATGATGAAAGTGTGTATTACGATTATGCAAGAATAACAATGCCTCGAACAATTGATTACACTACCGGGCTGATAAATTACTTTTTCCGCGGGAGGTTAAATGCCGTGCTGAATTGTACAAATCCCGATTGCAGCCAAATGGAGATTGCCGTCACCAATGATTCAAACAATACAAATGTTCCGCAGGCATTAAAAGGCGGAATCTTCGAGCTTTACTGGGACAATGAAGAAGGAACAAGAACAAAGATTACAAGCTTCACCGTCCCCGGCTGGGGTTCGGCCAGTATACTTAACTACGGGCAATCTGTAACAGGCCAGTTTACAAAACCGATTCCCTCATCCGGCCATCAAATAAGTAAATACATTATAGTTTACAAAGGTCAAATCAGCCAAAATCCGGCTGACCCGGATAATGATGACCTAAATGCAATAGCAACTTGTATTTTCGACCCTCCCGAACCGCCTCCGCACATAGATAATATAACCCCTGAGATGGGCTGCCCCGGTTCGGTTTTATTGATTGAAGGTTCCGGCTTTTCTCCGATACCTTCTGAAAATATAGTTAGTTTCACGGATACAAACGGAATACTCCCTGTTGTATATGCAACTGTTCTCGAAGCAGCCGGCGATGGTACATGGCTTACTGTCAAGCTTGCATCTTTTGATGCCGAAGATATTGATTATTACTGGACAAACGCAAAAGTAACAGCCGACGGAAGTGTCAGCAATAGTTATAATTTTAGATTAACCAATTATATCTGGTGCACAATATTCTTATGGGATTGCGGCGAATCTATTGATGACGAATTCGACTTGTATATAAATGAAGAATACTGGCTTACGTCATATCAAGCTCCTTTCGAAAATCCTACTATTGCCGAGGTCGGATTCTGGTATGAAGACGAATATAATTTTGTCGATGTATATCTTTATGACAGCTATGAAGAACAGGGAGGAACCTTAGGAATAATTATTATACCATATGTCAGCAGGGTAATTGCGCATAGATGGAACAGTATTGCCGGATTGGAGGAGTTTTTATTCGATGAAAATTTCTCCGGCACTTTCGGCGGAAATTTTGGGAGCAATGTGTTTGCGCATCTTGATGACGGGCTGGAACTGGATGTCTACACGGCTCTGACATACAGCGGTTCAATGAGCCTAAAAAGCCCTGATTTCATACAGATTACTAATGGAACTGATATTGACGGTGCCGGAGAACGACAAGGTCAAATTGTCCCGATAAAAATAGACGAAATTAAGCGTAGGCCCGGTATACCAAGAAAACGCATTAAAAAATATCAAGAAGAAAGGTCAAAGAACAGGTAAGCCAAGATATTCTTCTGCGTTAAGAGACGAAAAAATTGAGCTGGCAGGATTTAAATAAGACAGGCTCGATTATAGAAAAGCTAAGCATCTATGGTTCTGCTGACGGAATAGAAGATGTGCGCGGGAAGTATCTGGTAAAAGAAAAAAATCTGCTGTCTGATGATCCTTTCATCTGGGCTGTTACGAGCTACAAATACATCAGTAATGGGCAAATCTCAGAAGTAAATGACCCTGAAGGCTTTAAGACGTTCTATGATTACGACAATAACGGCTATCTTAAAAAGATTCGAAAAGGAACAGCGATAAGCAACTCTCCGGTACAGCGTTTCTGCAATGATTTAATAGGCCAGAGGCGATTAGAGGCAAGTTATTTAGGCGGTGTTACTTTAAACGATTATGATGGCTTTGGCAGGTTATGGCGGGTCAGGAAATACTCCGACAGTACTGCAATGACCCGCTCTGATGCTACATTTATACCCGGCACATACGAAGCAATGACACCGATTTCAACTGTCATATACGGATATGACCCGCAAGGTAACAGGACATACGAGCAAAAATGTGATTGCGGAGGCGGTGAAATACACATTGATTATACCGTAAACGGTCTGCACAAAAAGACTTTATATAACGATGGAAGCTTCATACAAAATAGCTACGATGGCAGAGGTTTGAAAATTCAAGAGTACCGTTATGATGCCAATACAACAGAGGATTGGTCAGTAATTTATGAATATGATGATACCGCCAGACTTGTACAGACAATCTGGTATGATTACGATGATACAAGTGTTGTAAAAGCCCAGACTCTGGACTACTGGGGTTGCGGCAAGATAAAGAGTGAGGAAATTTACGGTTATGGTCTAATTCTTGAAAAGCAGATTAATTACTACTACGATATTTTAGACGGACTTTCAGAAAGTATTATCTCACCAGATGCTTTAAATCTAATAACAAGTTACTATTACGATGCTGCCGGCAACCGGATAAGCGTTACGGACCCCAAGGAAAATATCATCCTCCATGATTATGATAATGCCAATAGACGAATAAAGGAGTATTTTGCCACAGAGGACACAGAGGCCGCAGAGATTAAAAAGGAAATGACGTATTATAAGAACGGGATGGTCAAAGATGTAAACAATTATGATTATGACGGAAGTCTGCTTTCACGGAGCAAGCTTGAATACGACCCGCGGGGCAGAGTAACAAGGGTTGTGCAGGATATCAACGAAACACAGCAGGCAGTAACAGCCTATGAATATTCCGACACCGGATTTGGGCCGGGTAATGAGTATCATATAAAAATAACTGATGCTGAAAACAAAATTACATGGAGGAAATTATCATCATTCGGCAAGCTGATAAAAGTACTTCATCCATCCGGTGATTACGAAGAGTATGAATATAATGCCGATTGCACGCTAAAGAAAAAAGCGGTATGGGACGCCAACGATACGAAACACTGGCTCGAATACTACTATGACGATTATGCAAGGCTCAAAGATGTCGATTACCCTGATGGCGGGAATGTTCACCATACTTATGACGGATTCGGAAGAAAAATACTAACTGCAGATAACAGAAATTCACAGGACAGAATCGGCGGCTCTAATACAATTGAATATGAATATGATGTATTAGACAGGCTCAGCAGGCTCACCGAGCAGGATAACTACAAGATAGAGTATGCTTATCAGGCAGACGGACAGAAACAGTATATCAAGGTTCGCCAGCCGGATAATTTGCTTGTTTATCACACTGAATACAGCTATGATACGGCGGGAAGGCTGTATATGGTCAAAGAACCCCTGCTTGGCACAAACAGCTATATTGCCCGATTCGGGTATGACGATAACGGCAATCGAAGCGAGCTGAAATATTATCGTACCGGCAGTTTAGCGGGTCCGACAACGACTATGAGTTATACCTACGACATGGAAAATAATTTGCGAAGCTATAATACCACCGGCAGCGGGGCATTTTCCTTTGACGCTTCGCAAGCGTCTGATATAGATGGACTTGGACGTTTGCTCAACGCAGATGAAACGCTCACAAAAGCAGACCAAACAGCTAAAAATCACAGCTACAGTTACGGGTATGATATGCACAGCCAGTTAATTAACGCCGAAATTACGAATATCGGCGGTTCGGACAGCCAGTCTGAATATATCTATCATAAAAACGGAAATCTGAACTATCAATACCTCAATGACGATTTATTCGACCGCAGCTATAACGGCAACCTTTTGGCTGAGCTTGAGACAGATATAGATTTTGCTTTTCTGGCACATTTGTCAGGCTGTTGGCTGAGCAATGATCCAGCCTGTCTTGGTTCTGATTACAGCGGCGATAGCTTTGTCAACTTCGATGATTTTGCCCTTTTGGCGCAGATGTGGCTTGAAAAAGGAGCTCGACAGCTATCTTATGACCTAAACGGCAATATGATATCGAGCATTTGGTCTATGTTCTCATACGACTGGGATGCCAAACTTCGTTCTGCCGGCAGCGGCGGCAGTATAGGCTCGTATAGATACGCTCCCTCGGGCGGCAGAATTTATAAGGAAACCGCCTTGGGACAAAGAAAATTCATTGTTGACATTAGCGGCGGGCTGTCTACTATACTTTTGGAACTTAATGCCGCAAATAACACGGTAATGAAAACCTATATTTACGGCAAGAACGGCGAAATCCTTGCTCAGCATGGCGGTGATTATACCTCGCCGAGGTATTTTTATCTTAACGACCGTTTAGGCAGTGTTAGAATGGTTATAGACAGCGGCGGTATGGTGAAAAACAGCTATACGTATAATCCCTTTGGTGAAATGTTCACCGCAGAGTCCGCTGAGAACGCAGAGAATCCGTTTAAATTTACAGGCCAGTGGTACGATGAGGAAATCAGCCAGTATTACCTTCGTGCCAGACAATACGACCCGCAGATAATGAGATTTACAGCCAGAGATTTAATTCCATTTGATTACAATGAACCTATGACATTACATAAGTATTTATACTGTGAGAATGATGCTATTAATAGAATTGACTGGAATGGATTAAGCTCCCGCTCAGCCTCTCAGGGAATTCCCCAATGGTCATTTGATGATTATATGGGCTTATGGAATGAAAAAATGGACCCTTTTGAGCCAAAAACAGAATTGTGGAGAGGAGGGGTACCAGTATGTGACATATCAATTAGGTACGCTATCAGTGGCACTTTGAAAGATATGGGATCAAGGGGGCTTACGGCATTAGTTCCAGTGAATATGGGTGGTGCTTTTCTAAAAGCAGGTCCAAATATGTATGTAATTCTGTATTACAGGTTACTTCAGCATGGAATGATAAATGCTATACTAAGAGAAGATTTTGGCATTGAATCTGACCTGTATGATTTACAAGACTTTAGATTACGTTTATGAACCAATATTTAGAAAAGATTGCTTCGATTATAGTAGCAGGTGTTGGCATTTATGCTATGTATATGATTGACAAAACAGATGGTCACTGGGATGTATTACTAACAGACAAAGAAAACACCGAGTATACTATTTTAATAACAATAGGATGGTTAATTTGTTCATTGGGATTTATATGGTTTAGTGAATATGTTTCTGAGGAGTTAGAAGAAACAGGCGGCTGGAATCCTACTTGGCTTGTGAAATTTTGCGGATGGTTGTTCTTAATAGCTCCAACACTTGTTTATATATTGTATAAAATATTAGAATACAAGCCTTGAAATACTAGAAACATACTATACAACAGGCTCTTTGACAAAAAGATACATCTATATTTATCCGCCTTAGGCGGACGCCCGATGGTCAAATCCTCAAGCAGGCCTTTGTTGGCCAGTCCGAGCCGAATAAATACTTCTATATCCACGACAGGCTCGGAAGCATAAGGCTGGTTTTAGATGAACAAGGCGATGTGGTAAATTCCTATACCTATGACCCATTTGGTAATCTATTCACCGCCGAGACCGCTGAGAACACAGAGAATCCGTTTAAATTTACAGGCCAATGGTATGATAAGGAAATCGGGCAGTATTATCTCAGGGCCAGACAATACGACCCTCATCTGATGAGATTTACGACTCGCGATCCTGTCCGCGGCGATTTACAGGAGCCGATGAGCCTGCATCCGTATTTGTACTGCAGTAATGACCCTGCCAACAGAACCGACCCGTCAGGTGAATTATGGGGAGCTGTGGCAAGAGCCAGAGGACTTGTAGGGGCAATTAATATTTATGGTCTTCTTTTAAATATGTCAGTATCGGGATCCAGAAGTCCTTGTCAGATTATAGACAGCTTAACAGGTATAAATACTTTTCGGGAATACACTTTTACAGGTTTTTATTCTAAAGGACATGCGCAGGCGTTTGCCAAAGCCGGTTACTTTGATTGGAATGACCCAAATCCTATAGTTAGACTATTGACGCCAGGTGACGAGATGAAATACAAGGAATACGAAGGAAAAGGTAAAACTTCGGAAGGCTTCTATCGTCATTGTGTTGCCTCATGCCGCTTAAATAGATTTTTAATTTCTTTATTTGGGCCATCAATATTTCCGCCAATGATAACTTATGCTGCTGGCCTGACTTTTGGTGGAGATTGGTCTGTTGACCCTGCGGATGCGAGTAGTCGTTATGACCCATTGGCAAATCGGGTCGGGATAAGGATATCTTACTTAGGATATCCCTGTAATATAGGATGCAGAGACGCATTATTTGATTATTCCAGCAAGAATCCATAGATTGAGGAATAGGATATGAAAAAGTTTTGGAAGTATTTGGTAATATCTGCGGCAATAATCACACTGCTTTTTATGATAATTGGGTACTCAATTAATTATTTCGCACAAGTCAGAAAAAATCTTGTTCAAGAATCGAAATTGTGGGGAGCTTTTACAGCAGTCCGGTTTTCGCTTGATGGCTATTATGACAAACATGGCCAGTACCCACAGAGTTTAGAATCGCTTTCTATTGAAGGACTTCCAGGGGATTTAAAATTTGATGAAATTGTCAAGAAGTTCGTCTATAAAACGGATGGTTCTTCATATGAACTTTCTCTGGAAATAGAATTGAACTATGGGGTATTCCCATTCAAGCAGATAACAAGAGTTAAAAAAAGAACCCTATTTGTTGACAAGGAAAAAAATGCTACCTATCGAGAATACCTCGATGGAAAGTTGATAGGAGAATCAGACAATACGAATTAAACAGGATAACTAAACATGAAAGTTGAACCACTAAAGTGGCCCATAGAATATAAGCGAGGTTTTTTAGCTGACATACCCGTGATAGGTTCGGATTTCCGGTTACGCAAAGCATTTTATAGACAGTTAAAAAGTCGGTCACATGAAACACTTGAATTATGGGGAAATAATGTGAATATCCTCAGATGCTTATGCATCGTATCCCCAATTGCGAAAGAGTGTTTTAATTGGCCAAATACCTGCTTTATTCCCAATGATCCATGCGAAATTCTGTTCTGGGACCCAACAATTGACTGGCGAGATGCCGCTTTCATAAATCATATTAAGAAAGAATTATCTTTATCTGGTAATTTTTGGGATGATGTGAATAGTTTGACATACGGCCAGTTTATAGAAAAGGTAATTAAGCATTTAAATGAATCTCGATGAACCCATCGATAGTGCATCTGATAGAATCGCAAATATTCAAGGCATTATTAATGCTTGGAAATTTTGGGATAGCTGTTATACAGGCTGTAAAAAATCCCAGAAGATAGCTATTGAGAAATATTGCAAATAGCCAAGAAAAAATTGTAGAGAGATATAATCATGAAAACGATAAAAATAATTTCCAAGAGAAAGATAAGTATTATAGCAATAGCATTTATCGTCGTATTTTTGCTGTTTTTCTTTGCTATATACGTCGTAAAAACAATAGTAGATTCAAAAAAAGACATAAATTATCACTCGGATATGTTAACATTGAAAGCAACTATTACGGAAGAATTGCAAGAATATTATAAAAAGAATGATAGGTACCCGGAAAGCTTGCTTATTATAAAGGAAAATGTTTTAAAGCGGTACTATCCTTATAAAATTCCAGACGATCCCAATATAATGGATTTTTTTGGTGAATTCAAGTATTCAAATGATGGTAATTCATATAGTATGTTTGTAGAAGTCGAACACGGAGGAGTAATATACACTCATAAAGAGAAAGGCCAAAAAGGGGAACTACCCCAAACGGAACTATATACCAGAAAGTTAAAGCTTTAATAACGGCGAAATCCTTGCCTTTTGTAATAAATGAGGCTACGAAAAAGAATGATGATGGTTTCATACAGAGAGGCTTTGCACGTCTTTTGACTAATGATAAAACTGATACATCTATTATCTGTGCCGCAAATACAGCGGCAGATTCAAACGAATACATAAGACCTCCGTTAAACACTGATAACTTGCCCAATGTCGATGGAGATACGGTCACAGTTCCAACAAGTTCTGGTGATATTAATATCGAATACCAGTACTGTTTGTATTATGATAGCTATAATGAGTTTGACCCTAACTCTGACCCTAATAAGATTATGGATTGGGCAATAGAAAAAGTCGAAAAGGTTATTCCTATGCCGCATATTGATACAAGCGGATTTTCATGGGGTGACTATTATGTTATGCAGTGGAAGGTAGTCGTTCCTCATAATTGCAAGACTATTAATTCATTTACCATCTGGCAGCCGAATAACGTCGGCATATTTATGAACAAATATGCCGAAAATAACGGCATAGCTTATTATGTATCCAATCCGCTTCTGCCTACAAGGTATCAGGAAATGGCCGGTACATACATTGGAACAGATGCAATATATTCACTTTTGCCGCAGAACCCTTTAAATGAAGATGAGATTACTATATATTATGATACATATTACCATCCTTACGATATTACACAGAACGGCATTATTAACTTAGAGGAATTTGCGTTATTGGCAGATGATTATCTGTCATCGGATGAACATGACCTTACAGGTGACGGGATGGTGGATTTAGAAGATATAAGTCTTTTATTAAATTATTATCTGGACGATACGAGATGGGAAAGTTTTCTGATTGTTTACCCATCAGGAGATTTCAATCATGATAATAAAGTTAATATGATTGATTTCGCAAGATTGGCCGATTTATGGCTAAACGGCTCTCCAAATGAAACAAATCTTGAAAATTTAACGGCATTATGTGAGAATTGGCTTTACGGAACAAACCAATAAACTTTTTAAGGAGAAATATATGTCTTGTAAATTGTTTTACATAATAACAATGGCCTTGAGCGTCATATTAACAAGCGGATGCAACGCTGATGAATCTAATAACGAAGGCGCGTATATCCCTCCTAAGATTTTAGAGATATCAAGAGCCAAAGCACGCCACGATAAAGGTTTTATTCAAAAAGGATTCTATCGTGTAGTAACGCAAGATGTAAACGCGTTTTATTTCCAGCGACCCGGAGACCCGAACCGATATGGAAGACCGTCACTGAATTATGAAGAACTGCCTGATATTGAGGGAAATACAATGGCTATGACGTTGAAAACAAACGCAGGAGAGATTAAAGCCGAATATCAATTTTGCTTATATTATGATAGCTATAATGAGTTTGACCCTAACTCTGACCCTAATATTCTTATGAACTGGGTAATTGAAAAGGTTGATAAAGTAGTTCCTGTTCCGGTTATTGATATGAGCAGTTTTTATTGGGGTGATTACTATGTTATGCAATGCAAATTCAAAGTCCCTCCGAATTGCAAGCCGTTAGATTCGTTTGCAGATTGGCTGCCTAATAACGTCGGAATATTTATGGAAAAATATGCTCAAAAAAATGGAACGGTTTATTACGTATCTAATCCTATTCTCTTCACAATGTATAAGGAAATGGCAGGCACTTACATAGGTAATAATGAAATTCATTCTTATATTCCGCAGGGCAACGACCCAAATGTTATACATACTCATTACGATGAATTTTACCATCCGTTAAATGACATAACTAAGGATATATGCATCGAAGAACACTGCTATAAACATTACTATCATTTATTTTCGTGTGATAAATTATGAGCAAAATTTTTAAAATTGCGGCCGCTGTTATTCTATTAAATGTATTTTGCTACGGAGATTCTTTATGGTGTCCGGATTTGCATACGGATGATTTTGTTAATTTGGCTGATTTTGCGGTCTTAGCAAATAACTGGGATAAATCCGGCAGCGGTCTTAAAGGTGATATTGACGGCAACGGTACGGTTGGTCCCCCTGACCTTGAATACCTAATACATTACTGGCTCAAGAGCTATGAATGCAGCAGTGCTGATTTTAATCTGGACTATAAAATCAATTTCAAAGATATAGCAAGCCTCGCAAATTTATGGCTAACCGATGCGAATAGTATCAACTGGGATGAAAAATATGACCTTGATAACAGCGAAAGCATCGATTTAGGTGATTTATCGATTATCTGCCGCCGCTGGCTTAAAACATACCCTAAACCCAGCGATACTTTCGTATCCTTCAAAAATGCATTAGCAGCAGGAAATGTCCAAGCCGCAGTATCGTTCTTCGCGGATTCTGTCGCAGATGATTACACCATTGTATTAACGGAGATGCAAGCCGTATTGCCGGAAATGGCTAATGGTATGGGGCAACTGGAATTGATTTACTCCGATGATAATGTTGCACAATATGAAATGCTCCATGACGAAGGCGGCGGAGTAATAAGCAGCTTTCCCGTTTATTTTGCAAAAGACCCTAACGGCATTTGGAAAATATACTGTTTCTAATAGGACAAAGATATGAAATTGAGCAAAAAACAAAAAGTATGGACAGTTTTAGTGGTAATTATCTTATCAGCGGTGGTTTTATTTTCATGGCTTTGGTATCGGGAAAATTTCACCGGAGTAAGAAACGGAATCGTAATTGACGCTGTAACAGGAGAACCGATAGAAGGTGCTGTTGTTAACTATACTTGGCACATAGCAGGTTTTATGGAGAATGCCATCGGCGGCGGAGGGCCAACGGTATCACACGAAACTTTGACTGATAAGGAAGGTAAATATCATATTCCCAGTCTTCGTGTTAAAAGGAGCAATATATTCCAATTGAGCTTAGAGCCTGAAAGGGTTTTGGTCTATAAGGATAAATATGTAGCATATATTGTTGACCTTGTCAGCCTTGAGATGCCGGTTCTCAGACCTCTTGGATATCCCGACGATAGGCAGATTTATCACAGAAAAAATAATATTGTGAAGTTATATCCATGGAAGGATGGTGAATCACATGACAGACATTTACGTTGTATTGGTATGCGTTCACCAGAAAGAAATAAGTTGTTGCTAAATGAATTGAAGCCGGAGGAAGAACGAGCGCGTGAAGAAAATCTGAGAAAACATGGAGGAAAAAATGAGTAGATTTGAGGGAGTAATCAATAAATTAATGTTACCCTCCTTAATATCAGTTTTTTATATAATAGCACCTAACGCTATCGCATGGGAAAATCAAAAAACACATCCGGCAATAACAGAAAAAGCCGTAGAGAGATCTATTTTAGGTGATTTTCTACAAAATCAGATGGGATTTAATGAAAGTATAGCAACTCAGATAGAATTAACTGCCCAATTCCAGTACGATATAGATGCGAGACTTTTAGATGAGCCAAAATTTGAATGGGACAATAAGACCAAAGTATCAATACTTGAATGGCTAAGAAGGGGTAGCATACTTGAGGATGTGCCGAACCCGCGGGCACGCCATCACTTTTATGACCCTATTAGAAATACAGGATTGAATAATTCAGATGCCGACCCTTATATTCTTAGTGCTATTCAAATTTGTTCGTTATGGTTCTACCCTAATTACTGGGGGTTTGACGCAACCGGACTTGGAACTCTTGACAGAGCAAAAGGCCTTGATGGCGAGTGGGGAAGTGAATATCTGAATTATTATAACTGGGTGTATGCAAGGAGTTTATTTCACTTTGGTTTGAAAGAACCCTCCAAATATTACAGAGAGCAATATTTAGGTTCTATGTTTCTTGTATTAGGTCATATATGCCATTTGTTAGAGGATATGGGTGTCCCTGCTCATACGAGAAATGATTTTTTATATGGTCATATAATTGCAGGTTTTCATAAGAATATAACCAAAGCACAAAACCCTTGGTGGAAAGGCGGGCATCCGTTTGAGGCATGGATGGAAGAACAGATTAGAGCTAATAACGAAAAAATTCCCGATATATATCTAACTCGACTCATGGAAACCCCTCCTGTTTTTGATAAATTTGAAGATTACTGGGACACTGGTATATGTACGGCATCAGGTATACCGCAATGGCAAGGTCATAGCCCCGGATGGCCGACAACAGGTTTCGGCAATCCGCCTCCAGAAAAATCTTGGGGATTAGCGGAGTGCACAAATTATCAGTTTTTGATATGCACAGATATAGCTACCGAATATCCTTGTATTCTGCGCCGAAGACTTCGGCGGTGAAAAGGAAAACTTCAGTTTCCGGCTCTTTCCATGCATCTGCGGGCAGCCCGGCTTTGTGCGAACAGCAATATGAAAGAAAATCCTCCTTTGTCCAGCCTGTTTCCGAGGCGACCTGTGGTAAAAAACAGCCTGACAAGCAGCCTCGTTTTATATAAATACCGTCAATGCCAAGCCTCAGACTTAACGGGTCTTTTACTTTTTTTAGCGGAGATAATACTGATATTTCAATATCAAGCGACTCTAACTCGTTCGGAGTAATAGGATTCGAGAAAAATCGCGGGTCACCGGCGGCGGAAGCTTTTGCCATATCGACTACAAGTTCGATTAAAGGCTTGTCGGAAGTAAACTGACCGATGCATCCGCGAAGAGCTTCGCCGTTTTTCAGCGTTACAAAGCAGCCGCATTTTGCATTAAGCTGCATGTCATCAGAGCAAATCTCAGGAACAGTATTGCCCTTGATAACCGCCTCGACGGTATCTTTAGCTGCCCTAAGAAGTTTTTGTTTTTGAAAGGTTTCCATATTCAGCCTGCGAAAAACGCTCCGACCCTTTTCATAACAATGGCGACAATGGCCAGCAAAATTATAACAATAATTGTAGCAGTGTTAAAGTATTTATCTATGAAACGCTTGGCTTTTTCGCCGAATAGATAAAAAAGCAACCCTTCGCTTCCAAATCTCAAAGGCCTGAAAATCAGGCTTATCACCACGAATTTCAGTAGCGGAACTTCCGCCATTCCGCCAACCCAGCTGAATATCATATATGGAACCGGAGTCAAAGCTGATATGGAAATTGCCCAGAAGTCGTATCTTTTGTAAAGCTCCAACGCGGCGTGCGCTTTTTCGCCCAGATTAACAGGGCCTACGCTGATTTGTTCGAAGAAACTTATCACCCGTTCCGGGCCGATTGCCAAACCTAATAAAAATGCTATCGTTCCGCCAAGCACAGAGAATAATGAACAAATCAGACCGTAATAAATCCCCCGCTTGGGCTTGCCAAGAGACATACCCACTACCATAATATCAGCGGGGATTGGAACGCAAATCGGTTCGACTATCGCAAGTACAATCAGAGCCGCCATACCGTATTTAGTATCCGCCCAGTGCAATACCCAGTTGTAAAGTCTTCTATGCCATTGCCACCAAGCGACTTTCTCGTAGCCGACCTGCTGCAGTTTTTCACTCATTTTTTCATTCGGTGCATCCATATTTATTCCTTTGGGCTGACAAGATACGGACATTAGGTTATACTGTCAACGAGCAATTTGCGGCTTAAAGATTATGAATAATATCGAGACATCCAAACAAATCACCAGAAAAGGCCAAGCGATTAGGGTCCTGTCGCCGGCAAAGATAAACCTGACGCTGCTGGTAGCCGGCAAGCGGCCGGACGGTTTTCACGAGCTTGAAACTATAATGGCCAAGACCGATTTTTATGATGAGCTGATTATCGAACCGGGGGACAAGCAGGGCATCGAGTTTATCTGCACAGGAAGCAAATGGGCTCCGAAAGGCGAAGAAAACCTCGTTTTCAGGGCTGCTAAGTTGTTTTTGGGGACTTGCGGTAAATCAGCGGACGTAAAAATTACCCTTATTAAAAACGTCCCTGCCGGAAGCGGACTGGGCGGGGCAAGTAGCAACGCAGCCTCAACACTTTTAGGCCTAAAAGAATTTCTTGATGTTCAAATTGGGCAAAATGAGTTAATTAATCTCGCCGCCCGGCTTGGCAGTGACACAGCCTTCTTTTTAGGCGGGCCGATGGCTCTGTGTACCGGAAGAGGTGAAAAAATAAAAAAACTGGACAAAGATTTTGAGTTTACGGCTCTTTTACTGCTGCCTAACGTAAATGTTTCTACCGCAAAGGTTTATGCGAATTATCGGCATCAACCGGAGCAATTTGAACATCTCAAGAGGAAAATTGATAATTATATTAGAAAAAACAGGGTTGATTTAGCTGTTAAAATGTGCGCAAATATGTTACAAGATAGTTGTTTTTCGTTGTGCAGAGAGCTTGCTGAATTAAAAGCTCAAGTGGAAACTTTGGGAATCGGGCCTCTGTGTTTGAGCGGAAGCGGTTCAGCTATGTATTATATTTTCGAAAAACCGGCAGGGAGCAAGGGTGAGGAGTATCGGCAGAATATCCGTCTAAATACCAATTGTGATTGCGTCATCATAAATAACAATAGATGGTAGGTATTTAGGTGAGGAAACGATTATGGATATAAGCGAGGTACGCGTCAAGTTAGTCAACAATAAAGATGACCGTCTGAAAGCTTTTTGCTCGGTGACATTTGACAATGAATTTGTTGTCCGCGATATTAAAATAATCGAAGGAACTAATGGTTATTTTGTCGCAATGCCGTCGAGGAAGATGTCGGACCACTGTGAGAAATGCGGCGGAAAAAATCATTTGCGTGCTCGGTACTGTAACAACTGCGGCGCTCAACTGCCCGATAACCGCTCAAAGAAAGATTTTAAGGGCAGAATGAAACTTCATGCCGACATTGCTCATCCGATAAATGCCGACTGCCGCAAGCGAATACAGGGAAAAGTGGTAGTAGCTTTCGAAGACGAACTCGAAAAATCCAAACAGCCCGGCTACAAACCGGTCGATATGGATGAGCCGGACGATGAAGTTCCGGAAATAATCACATAAATTACGCTGTTAATCGCAAAAATAAGGTTTTTCTTCGCGGAATTTTGGGAAATGGTTTTCTTGCGCCGCGGAATCGTCCGTTGTGATTAAAAACCCGTCAAATCTTCTAAGACTCGGTCTAAAGCTATATCCAAACGGCTGTTAAGCTCATAATCCCCGACGGCGAGACTTCTTCTCAAATCAAGCACTTTTTGACGGCGGACTTCCGGCAGCGAGGCGATTCTTTTCAAAACCTTCCCCAACGGAGTATTATTAACATTATCGAGTATTTGCTCCATAAGAACATCATCGTCCGGTGCTATCATATCTCTTACGCACTCGATTGGCTCGACTCGATAACTTACTTCTTCTAAACGCTCTTTACTTTTGGAACTCGGCATGTTCTGTAACCTTCGGTTTCGGCCTCGAACGTCCCAATCCCTTCCCTCGTTCAACGGCCTATAACTACTATATCTTGTATGCCTCTTTAATCCTTTAAGAGGCCCAATCCTGCCTAACAATGTTGTTATCGACACCTGTACCTTAAAAACTTTAAAAAAGGCTTTTTGAAGGTTAAGGTTAGTATTGATAGAGGGTTAGGTGCAAAAAGGGGGGTGTTTTAAGTAAAGAAATTAAAAAAATATTTTAAAAATATGCGTCTTTCAGTCCTGAAAACACGGTTTTGAATATGGGCAAGTTATGCCGAATTATACACAATATATTGTATAGCTTCGAGCAAAACAGCGTTTCGCTGGTAGATATATGCGTATAACAAGCAATGCCCTATAAATATAGGCCTGTCAGCTTAGTAATAGTATTTAAGCGTCAAATCAATCTTCCAAGCATCGGGGAGCCCTCGTGTTCTGGTTAGGGTAATTTTCTCACATCTAAGGCTTGCCCATGTTGTTTGGAGATTGGATATAAATTTTGCGAATTGCTCTATATCTGCCTGCTGAATTATTATCTGACAATCCTGCGTTCTTTCGCGTCCTGAAGTACGAATCGGTCTGGAGCTGATACTGTAATTAGTTGACGGCATTCCCACTTGGCGGGCGGCTGTGTCTATCGCGATTGTGTAATCGAATTTATCACGGCCTTTATTGTCTTCGAAACGCAATCTATCACCATCCAGAGCAAGTATCTGCTCCATAAGATTTGTCGCTTCGTAGAAACGTTTTTCCTGCTGCTGCCAATTTTCCGATGCTCTCGGAAGATACTTTTGCCAAATAGCCAAAGGCCAGATTGCCATGACCAATGGTATTGCTATGTAATAGAAAGATGATTCACGAAATATTTTTGTCATTGTGACCTCGTCTGAGATTTAATTCCAGCGGTTATATTAAAAGTATCACGATTGTCTTTGCTTCCTAACTGTTCCTGTTGGACGTCCATAAGTTTTTTTATCTCGGTGAGCAATTTAAGAGTGTTTGCTCTGTTTGATGTGTCCCCTGAAATAATTATATTTCTGCCGGTAATTGAAATCCTGTCGATGTTTAAGTTAGTTTGCTTTGCAATATCGTTATTATTAAAAGCCGAAAGCACAAGAGCAAGCTGAGCCGGAACGCTGCTGTCGCCTGACGCTCCGAATTGGCCGCTTTTCACGCTTTTAATACGCCTTAACTCACTTTCGAGGCTTCGAATTGCTTGGCTGGTATTATCAGACATCTTTTTTCCGAGCATTACATCAGAATAATCTTCAGCGAGTTTTCTATTGAGTTGCTTTACAGGCCTGTTTTTTTGTATTAATTGAATATGCAGAGATAAACCAAGTGCGATAAAAATAACGATTGCTGAAATACTTATAAATTTGAGAGTTTTTTCAAGTCTTCTTTTTCTTCCGAGATACGGCATAAAATCGTTACGGAAATTTGTTGTCGTATGATATTTGTCCGTCAAACCTTCAGCCGCTCCTAAAGCGATAGCAAACTCTGCGATATCGCTGATTTCGGAGGTTTGGCTTGGCGGTGCGATTTCGCCAAGAGCGGGTTTTAAATCCTCTACCGTGATAGGCAGTTTTTCCTGAAGCTGCTGAATTTCCACAGAGCCGCTCGAATCCAATATCTCCAGACGGCTGATTTTCCCGTCGACTCCGAGCAGGGCGGTGGTAACCGGAACCTGAATTTTCAGCAAGTCGGTTTTGTTTTGTCCCGAAGAGATAGGCAGTGTTCTATCAAATTTTCTTTTTCTAAACGGCGAGGTAAAGTAACAGTTTCTCGGTGACATTACTGCAAAAAGTGATTCGCTGTTTTGTTCATTATTTTGATTCAGCTTTGTTTTTATAAACCGTGAAAGACAAATAACATCCGGCTCTATGCTTGCTGCATCGAGATTGCTTGCAGCCAGAGCGTTTATAATTTCTGAAAGCAGATTTTTTGTTGCGGTAAATACGTTTAGGTCCGAACCTTGTTTGCCGCTCGATATCATCTCGAAACTTATAGCTACATCGCTTACGTCTGTTGCAAGGGCTTCCTCTGTATCGAAACGGATGGTCTGGGCAATTTGTTTGGATGAGTCGAAATTACTATGAACCTCATGCTGCATAAATGCCGAGCAGTCCAAAGCTACGGCTACTTCAGAGAAAACTAAGTTTCGTTTAGCGCACTGCTGAGCAATCAGACTTGCCAACCTTGACCAGTCTGCAGCACCGGGCTGTTCGTGCTCTACAGATACACTAAAACAGCTTATTACCTTAGCGTTGGTGCCGTTTGCTTCTGTGCAAACCACGTAGGCATTATGGCTGCTGAGATATATTCCCAATATATTCTGATTTTCCAAGGTCTAACCTCATTAAAAAATTAAGTTTTTATCCTGTTAGAACAGCAACCTGTTCGAATTTATTATTCAATTTTATAACCGCTATCACAGCCGAGGTCTTAGCAGCCCCGCTGTTTGCGGTAATCCGGATTGTGAAGAAATCGCTTTGTGTAACTATATAAGACCTGCATTTTTCGATGGAATCGGAGTATCCGAGCAGCCTTTCCTTGATATCTTCATAGCTCTCAAAAGGCTTGATTTGTCTTTGTTCTATTATTTGCTGAGCGATTCTTTGTGCATTTCCGCCGAAGGTAAACGCAGCCTCTAAAACCTGTCTTGGCGCACTGTTGATATTAACTTGACCCGTTCCCCATACATTTATATATTTCAGCGCGGATTCCATCCTGTCGGGACTGGCGATGGTAGGCCGCGCGAGGGACTCGGTATCTATCAAGGGGCTATGGAGCAATTTCCCGAAATCAGCATAATGTACCGTGGCCGGAATAACTGTAACTCTGGTTCTATATCGAGTCGGCTGCCGTGTTCGCCGCTGGGCCGCAGTTCTTGCCCGGCTTATAGGAAGAGGCACTTCTTCTCTTGTAGTTTGTCTTATTTCCCTGAATGCAGTTTGATATTTTTTTGTCTCATTCAGGCTTAGCATCTGATTTTCCAGTTTTTCCACGGTAGCAATATCGACGCTCATCCACTCGCAGAATGTTCTGAATCCTGCGACAACTTCTCGTCTTACTTCAGGTTCTTCGAGCATCGTCCATCCTATAGGATATTTTGCGTTTTCATCATGTATTTCTATGGTAACTTCCGAAGTGCCTATCTTCAATCTTATCGGCTGGGTAATCAAAGGCCATCTCGGGCCGTAAGGGCCGGGTATCTCAAGAAGATTAGTGTCATTAATATCAATACCCGGAATACTGGGAAGGTTCAGAGAATTAAAGTCGAGAAAAGCACTTATATCGCTGAGAAAATCCAAATCATTAAGGTCATTTAAGTCGTTGAAATCTTTAAGGCTGTTAGCGTCCGCAGTTAAGAAATCCTTCTGTCTATAGTACTGTTGAGCCTGTTCTTCTGTAATGGTTTGGGCCCATTCCTCTAAAACAGCTTTTATCTGCGATTCACTCATCAGAAAAGTATCCGAAAAATCGGGTACCTCGGCACGGACAATAAGGTTAGGCTCGTTAATATCTGCAATAGCAGTCAAAGCATACTTTATCGCAGAATCACGGGCATACAGCGCGCTTTGATAATCAACCATATACTGTTGACGCTGACGATATGACGATACTCTGGTGCTGATTGTGTACCCAATCGTAGAAAGCACGATAAGCAGTACCATAACAACCATCAGCACAACGCCGTGCTGTTTGGTATCAGCAGTCTTATATTTGTTGTTAATGTATATCATCTTATACCGCCGTCAGGCATTTCGTCTGCATCAGGTTCTAAAAATTCGTCTTCATCTATGGCCAAATCATTAAAGTCATTAAAGTCATTAACATCTAACAGGAAATCATTAATATCATTTGGGTCGATTCCGGGCGGGATGTAAACAAATTTTATTTGCCGGGCTCGGTCGATTGCAATTGTTCGAATAATCTTGTCATCTTCTTCGACGTCCCATACCCCGTCTTCAGAAGAGTATGTTTTGCCGAATGACAGTGTTATCGTAACCGCAGAAGGCAGAGCTGTTTCGCTCCATGAATTGAGCATCTCATCACCCTTAGGAACCTCTATCGAAAAGTAGCTCAGCCCGGAAACTATAGGAACAAAGAGTTCTCTTTGCCAATCATCTTTTTCGGAATCAAGCAGCATATCTTCGGTTGTTATTCCACGGTGGCTTCTGTAAAGAATCAGGCTGTTAGCGTCAAAATCATAGTTGCTTTGCCATATTATCTGTTCAAATGTTTGTTTTTGGTTTCTCGTGTCGAAATAACTTTTCGTAATTACCATCTGTGCAGAACGGTAAAGCTGGTCATATTTATTTTTTATTGTAATGGCGGTATCTGAAGCATTTCCCTCCGCAGGAGCGGAGATTTTATCAAGGTCTTCGGCGATTCGCTGCAATACTTCTTCGCCGAGGCCCCCGCCTTGGAATTTTCTCTCCAGCGTCTGGACAGACATCTGCATCTGGTTATAGACCCCGATAATAGCTACAAGAACAGTCGAACCGATAACAAGGGCGGCTATCAGCTCAAGCAGCGTAAAACCTCGGTTAAAACGAATTATTCTATATGCATCACTCATTTTATTCTTTTAATAAATCTTTGAATAATATTTCGATTTCCTCTCTGCTTGGCATTTCAATATCTTTTTCCATATCGCTTTCGATATCGAGCAGAGTTTTTTTAAGTTTTCTTCCGGCAAGAATCTGTTTGACCTGCAGGTCGGTTAATTTTGTAAGCCAGTGCGTTAATTCAACCGTAATTGTTTCACCTTTTAAATTAATATACTGTGCCGAGCATATTGCCTGTATCCACATTTTTTGGTTAATCGGTTCATAAAACGCCTCGACCGTCGTAGTCCACTCGATTTCCGGATACTGCTCGCTGAACCCGCGGTCATTTTTTTCGGAAATATTCTCAGAAGCAAGAAGCTGCTCCATATTTTCACGAGCCACTTCGAAGGCTTTTTTCTTTAATATTGAATCTTCCGTTGTTTCCATAGCCCGGTTAATAACCACCAGCGAACCGGCTCCTATAATCGCCAGTATTGTCAGCGCTGCGAGCGTTTCTATCAGGCTAAAGCCCTTTATTTTTCTCAATAAATTGTTTTTAAAAAGATAATTCATCATTTCTTTTCGGTATCATTAAATTTACTTCGCGGTTATGAAGTCTTACCATTCGATTCATTCTGTCAATCGTAACCGTATAAGGATTATTGTCTCTGTCTAAAAATACTATTCTTCCGCCGTTCTGCCATCCGTTGGGGCCTGTTCTGAATTTAGCTATCTGGTGCTGTTCGTCGGTTTCAATAAGGTCGTCGAACTGTACATATATCATCTGGCAGTTTTCTCCGAAATACTGCACGGTAATTATTTCATCCTCGAAAAAGTCCGTGAAATTCTGCGAGGTAATCTCCCGCAGCGTATAACTTTGTTCGATTAAATTGACAATTACTTCATACCTTTTTCCTGTCTGGGCGGCGGACCTGACAACCATTTGCATAACTGAAATAAAATCGTGTATTTGCCCGCGAAAGGTATGTCTTACGAAAAACCCTCTGAGGTTCAGCGTGGCAATAGAAACCATCAGCGAGGCGATAACAATGGCAATCATAGCCTCGATAAGCGTAAACCCATTGTCTTTGGTATTATTACTCTGCGTCTGTGCTGTAAAGGTCGGCATCATACCCTTCACCGCCTTCCTGACCATCGGCACCGAGGCTGACAATCCTGAAAGGCCTTCCGCCTTCCGGATTTAGCTCATAAATAAAATCTCTACCCCACCCGTCTTTTGGTACATCTGTCGTTTCGAGATACCCGCCCGGCTGCCAGTTTTCAACATCGCTGGGTTCTTCCACTAATTCGAGCAATCCGTCTTCTTCGCTGGGGTAATATCCTGTGTCCATTTTAAAAGCGAGAACGGCACTGTGGAGTTTTTTAAGGCTTGTTTTTGTCGCGACTACTCTGGCTCGGTCGATTCTGCCTACGACATTGACGGCTACAACAGTTGCCAGAAGCCCCAGTATTATCAGCACCGCCATAATCTCGATAATGGTAAAACCCTTCCATGTTTTTTTGATTTTTTGACTGATTTTTTGCATCATTTACTCCTTTTTTATGTTAAAAAGTATCAGCCGACAGTTGTAATATCGGCAGCAGTGTCGCAATCGCAATAACTCCCACCATAGCAGCTACGAACACAATAATCAAAGGTTCTACCGTCGCGCTTAGTCTTTCGATAACGACATCGGTCGAAGCTTCGAGGTCCTCGCTTATATTTTGTAGCATTTTTTCCAGCTCTCCGCTTTTTTCCCCGACCGCCACCATATGAGCGATAGCCGGTTCAATTACCCCGCTGTCTCTCATGGGCGTCGCTATATCCGAGCCGGATAAAATTCTCTCCCTTGCCTGCTGAATTGCTCGTTTCATAAGCATATTATTTGTAACTTCAGAGACAACCCTAAGCGACTCTGCCATCGGCAGACCGGAACCGAGAAGCGTTGATAGCGTCGATGCAAATCTCGAAACCACTCTGTGCTTTATAAGCCTGCCTATTTTGGGCAGTGACAGTAGAAACCTGTCTCGAAGATACGCGCCTCGTTCGGTTTTTAGAAATCGCCTGAGCAGGTATATACCTGTTCCGAGTACGGCAATAACTGCAATAATCCACCAGCTCGTTAGAACATAGCTGACATTCATAAGCTGCTGTGTTATCCACGGCAATTCCTGTCCGGTGTTTTGTATCTGAAGAGCGATTTTTGGAATAACGGCTGTGGTTAAAAATATAACCGCCGCGAGTGAAAACAGAATCAAAATAATCGGGTAAACCATCGCGGTGATAATTTTTGACTCAACCCTCTGGCGTTTTTCCATGAATTTGCCGATACTCGCGAAGTTTGTTCCGAGCGAACCGGTAACTTCGCCGACCCTGACCATGCTTATATAAATAATATCGAAGTAATCGCTGTAATCTTTCATTGCGTCGGTCAATGACTCACCCGTCACTACTCTGTCTCTGATATCGACGAGGGCGTTTCTGAATCTGATATCGGAGCTTTGCAGAACCAGAACAGAAATTGCTTCTGTGAGTTTGATTCCTGAATTGAGCAGCGTAGCCATCTGTTTTGTAAAATCAATCAACTGACTTTTACTGCCTCTGCGCAGGAAAGAAAAAAGAGCGCGTCCCTGCTCGGCGGTATTACCTGATTCTTTTACGGCGGTCGGATGTATGTTTCTAAGGCGAAGCTGTTTTCTGGCTGCAAAGGCACTCTCGGCTGTTATCGAGCCTTTAGTCTTTTTCCCGTCTGCTGCAATCGCTGTATAACTGTATCGAGGCATAAAAACAATAACAATCCAAAAATTTATAATTATATTTATAACACATCTGCCTGCGTAACTCTAAGAACTTCGGCTATTGTGGTAATTCCCGCCAAAACTTTTCTTGCTCCGTCCATACGAAGGGTCTGCAATCCTGAATTAATAGCCGCTTTTTTTATAGCACCGGCGGACTCGGTTTTATAGACGAGATCTTGAATTTCTTCGTTTATAAACATTAACTCGTATACACCGGTTCTTCCGCGATAACCGGTCTGAAAACATCTGTCACATCCGCTACCGGTGTAAAATTTATTTTCAGCGCCGCTGTCGAGCAGCCCGAGCTCTCGGAGTTCGTGAGAATCCGGCTGATACTCTGTTTTGCAGTCGGGACATATCCTTCTTACTAAACGCTGAGCCATAACTGCAATAAGCGATGAGCTGACCAGATATGGCTCGACCCCGAAATCCAAAAGCCTTGTAACCGCTCCGGCGGAATCGTTGGTGTGTAATGTACTGAAAACCAAGTGTCCGGTAAGCGAGGATTGTATCGCCATTCTGGCAGTTTCTACGTCTCGCACCTCGCCGACCATTATTACATCGGGGTCTTGTCTTAAAACATGCCTGAGGCAATTAGCGAAATTCATTCCCTTTTTTGCCGATGCCTGCATCTGGCTGATTCCTTCGAGCTGATATTCTATCGGGTCTTCGATTGTCATAATATTTTTTTCAGCGGAATTTATTCTCTGCAGACAAGCATAAAGTGTTGTGCTTTTTCCGCTTCCGGTCGGGCCTGTTACGAAAATAACTCCGTGTGTTCTCGCAAGCAGTGAATCAAACCTTTCCATATCCTCTTTCCAAAGACCCAACTCATCTAATCCGTATAACGCAGTACTTTTGTCGAGAATACGCAGCACGGCTCTTTCGCCGTAGCTTGTCGGAACAGTGCTTACACGCAAGTCAACTTCTCGCTGTCCGAGTCTGACACTGCATCGGCCGTCTTGAGGCATTCGGCGTTCTGCGATATCCATCCCTGCCATAACTTTGATACGCGATATAATCAAAGACAGTACATTTCGATTCAGGCTTAGCGTATCATACAAAATACCGTCGATTCTGTAGCGTATCTGAATTTTGGCTTCGTACGGGTGAACGTGAATATCACTTGCTCTTAATTGTAAAGCGCGAAATAAGATGTCATTGACAAGCCTGATAACAGGCGGTCGATTAACAACATCCAGCAAATCATCTGAAGCAGCCACTTCATCAGCCAACTGGTCGATGTTCTGCGAATCGAGTTCTTCGGCTACTTCTTCGATAACGGTACTTCTTTGTTCATATGCCAAATCTATAGCCGAAGTAATCGCGGTTCTTGTGGCAATCGCCGGCTTGACAGGCATGTGGGTCATTTTGGAAACATTATCGAGAAGCTTAACATCCAGCGGTTTCGAGAGAACTACCGTAAGCTGGCCGTTATCGTCTTGGCGCTGTATGCCTATTAAATAATGATGCTGAGCGTAAGTTGCCGGAACCGATTTGATAAATTCCGCCGGCACTGTTTTGGCAGGTACTTCCTCGAAATATTCCTGTCCAAGAGCAGCCGCGAAAAGTTTTAAGATAACTTCTTCGGTAAAAAACGGACACCGAAGTAAAAGTTCGTCAATTCGAATATCCTGCTGCTGATTGGTTTCTAAAAAGCTGCTCAGCTTGTCGGCATCGACAAGTCCGGTAGTTCTGGCGGTTTGTATCAGCAGTTCTTTCATATAATCGTTAGTATATAATTATCAGCCGTTAGTTGCACCGTCTTTTTGGTTTGCCTGTCAGGACGGTCTTCTAACCGCAGAAAGATTGTTATTTTAATCATCTTCGAGCACACGCAGCGGGTCCATCGGTTTGGCCTTCAGTCCCGGCCAGTCCTCGTATTTCTGCATTTCATCTTCATATTTTTCGAACGTCTCGCGATTTTTCCGTGATACAATCTCTATATCGCTTTGTCCCGTCAAAGCCTCACCCGGTCTTAGGATATGAGCTTTGACAAAGATATACAGCCTGCTTTGGTCATCGGTGTTCGCGATATTTCTGAATAACCCGCCGACAAGCGGTACATCTCCGAGAAGCGGCACTTTACTTCCGCCTTTGCTCTGATTGATGTTTTCCAGCCCGCCAAGAATTATAGTCGCACCGTCAGGAACAGTGACATTGGAATTTACCTGCCTTCTAAGCTTGTCTGGCGGCGTCGGGTTTGTAGCCCTTAAACTTGCGGCGGTATCCCTGAAGTCCGACCGTATTAGTTCTATGTTAAGTCTTAGCTGATCTCCTTTGCTGATGTGCGGTTTTATTCTTAGTGTAATTTCAGCTTCGAACGGCTCGAAAATAATGTTTTCGGTCTGTATCGGATTTCCATCTGTCGGCAAAAAACTTGTTTCTGTTCTGGTTCTATAGGTGGTTTCCGTAGCGGTAATCGTACCTTCTTGGTTATCGTTGACTAATAGCTTCGGCCTTGCCAGTACCCGTCCGTAATTTTTCTGCTGAACTGCATCAAGCAGGAGATTTATATGTTTATCACCGTAAAACCCTCTGCCGGCACCACTTTTTGATTGTAAATCAATAAATCTGCTTCTTCCGGATGATTGCAGCTGGCTTATGATATTATCGCTGGTTAAAGGCGGGTCTCCTGCTACCAATACATTAGCAAGCCCGGAAGTATTCAGCAAATCCGGAAAACTGCTTATGAGATTCAAGTCATAATTGAATTTATCGTTTTTACTGATTTCGACCAGCGTGCAGTCGAGCAGCACCTGCGGACGATACTCGTCGAGCTGATCGATAAGAGATTTCACCCAAGCCTGATTTTTGCGATTGGCGTAGACGATTAATGAATAAGTTCTGCTGTCGGCGACAATCGTAATATCCTCATCATCTTTTCTTTTTTGGACTGTGGTAATCAATTTAGAATCCGCCTCTTGGAATTCCGTAACAGTTTCTCTTATCAAATCATTGAGCACGTTTACAAGTTCCTGCGGGTCCTGATTTTCGAGCGGATAAACTACATAATTTGTCGCGGCTTCCTGAGGCTGAGTGTCTACAAATGCTATAATAGTCGCAATCTGAGCGTGCTGTTCAGCGGTTGCATTGACTAAAAGTGAGTTTGTTGCTTCGACTAAGACGACCGAAGGTTTTTCAACCAGTCCTTCTTCGGTGAACTCGACTGTTGCTTGCATTTGCTGCTGCTCAGGCATAGGCTGCATTTGCTGTTGTCGCTGCTGAGTTATTCTACGGCTTGTTTCCTGCGGAGTAGTCTTGACGCTGCCTATTATATTGAGTTCTATCAGCTTATCTCGAATTTCTTCTGCTCCGACATACAGAATCTCGTAAAGTTTAAAAGTTCGTAAATCCTGCTGTACGACATCGAGCGAATCTATAAGTCTTTCGATGATATTGAGGTCTTCTTCAAGGCCTATCATCAAAATTCTGTTTGTTCTCTCATCGGCATCGAGATAGACGGAAGGTCCTTCAGTTCCCTCCGCCTGAGCGGCCTGCTGCTGCATTTGCTGTTGCTGCTGGGCAGTGATTCGAGTCGGTCTGCCTCGCTGTACAGGTCCCGCTTCGAAAGGTGCAGCTGTTGTCGGAGCCGCCACGGTTACCGACACAGTACCTAATTGTTCTGCAAGGGCCTGAATCTGAGTACTGAGATTTCTTGCCATCGTAAAGCGAAGCTGGCGATAACGGAAGTGTTTTAGTCTTCCCGGCTGGTCAATTATCGAAAGCATTTCTTCGACTCGCGGCATCCGGAAAGCATATCCGGTTACAAACAACTTTCTTGCCGCAGGTATGCTGAGAATATTAGCGCCCAGTTTCATCTGATTCAGAAGATTTTCTGCGCTTTGAGCGTCGATATACCGCAGTTCGAAAACGCGTGTTACTATAGTATCTCCGTACTGCGGAATTCTTTCTTGGCCATCGATAAGAAGCGGGTCTATCTCATCAACTCTTGAGATAGGTACGATTGTAACAAGATTGTTTTTGCGGCTTGTAACGAATCCCCTGAATTTCAGTACGGATTCAAGCAGCGGGTATAATTCCCCGACGGTAATTTTTCTTTGAACCCTTAAAGTTACCGTTCCTCGCACTTCCGCGGGGTCATAAAGCAGATGCAGATTGAGATATTTTCCCGCTAAATCAATCAGGTCAACGATGTTTAATGTTTCCGGCAGATCAAGTTCGAGAGTTTCGTCGGCCAGTTCAACCCGTTCCGGAGCGTATGCAAGCCTTCTGATTTCAGGTCTGAGTTGTTCAGTCTCAAGTTTCACCTGCTTAGAAACTGTCATCTCAGGTTTTGGTTGAGTTTCTTCAGCGGCGACAGTACGTTGGTCTGAAGTGAGTTTTAATTCTTCTGCCGCTCTTTCAGCCTCGGCGAGTGATTTCATTAATCCGTTAAAAAATTCGTCGTTGTTTATATCGTTAATCTCGGATGATTCTAAGGCCCCAGTTAAATCATTATCATCCTCAGATATTGCTTCAATTTCCTCGACAGCTATAACGCTGTTTGGTTCGCTCGGAGGCATAAAATGCCCCTCGGCGTTTTCAGCAAGTAAATCCTCTATGACCCTTAAAATCTCCGTAAGTGTCTGAGGTTCGGCTACCAATATCATTGATTTTTCACCGACATCGATAATTGCTCTGGGTCTATTTCCTTTGTCCGGCATTTCAGCAAAGGTGCCGAAGTCGGTATGAGGAATTTTTTGTGAGATTAAATCTTTCAATGCGAGTCCGCTTAGTTCTTCAAAAACAGGTAATACTTCGACTTCACACGGCGTGTTGCTGTCGATTAACTCGGCGAGAAATCTTGCTTTTGTCAGCACAGCCGGTTGAGCTGTTATTAAGATACTATTGGTATTAGGAATTCTGGAAACAGTTCCAAATCCGACCTTGTTAAAATATTCCAAAGCCCGGTCTGGTTCTATGTTGCGCAAAGCACGGGAGATAAAACGACCAGAAGGCGATGAACTCGGGGATTCTGCGGCGAATACAATCGCAATAGAAAAACAGAACAAAATTGCAAATGTAATTCCCTGTTTGCATGTCCGGGCTAGAAAATTATTTACTGCTGCCATAAAGTACTCCAGCAAATATCAAAAAATTTATAACATTTTTTCTTGTTGATAGCGGTTAAACCTTGTTTTTTATCGGTTAGCTGACGGCTGTCTGTTAGCTCGTAAATCATTCTCTGAGAAGCTCTTATCGCCTTATAGCAAAAGATAGGTTTGCCGCAGTCTTCAAAAACAATCTCTCTGAGTATTAAGACACTTGGGCAGGGTCAAAAGTTCCGTTTTTTTCGGTCTTTGGCGAATTGAACGAAAGGTTTTTTAGAGGGTTATTTTCAAAGAAATCTTGAAAAAAACAGCGAAAATTTTTACGAAATTAATGTAAAAATTATATTAGGACGTTAATTTTGGAACTTCGTTATAAAAATCAAGGGGGTACTCTTGCTATTGGTTTGGATCGCTTAGCTGCTGTCCGAGTTCGTCCAGGTTTTCAGCTTCATCGGAGGTTATGCGTTCTTCCTGCGTTCCGCCGGTAAGCATTTCTTCGGCCCTTCTAAGCCATTCTTCCTCGCTTAAATTCTGGCTGTTTTCCATAAAGCGTTCCCATCTTGCCAATTCTTCGCTATCGACAATTCCTTCCGGTTCTGGTTCGACTGCGGCTGGTGCGGTAGTCTGGGTAATTCTTGTATCTTGCTGTCTTGCGGCTCTTCTTGAACTTGGACGTGTTGCACTTGCGGTTCTATCCGGACCGGCAGTTGCAGCGGCCGGTGCGGTAGAAATTGGCCTGATTGCGGTTTCGGTTCTTAAAGCAGAGGATTCGCCTTTCAACAAGCTTGCTTTCGGCGGTCTTTGAGTATGCATTTCATAACTTCTGTTGCCATCTTTAATTACAATCATACCATCTTTAATTTCCTGAATAACCAAATGGCCGACTTGGTTCGATGGTCTTACCCAGCTTAACCCCTTTCCCGGCTCATCAATCAAAGCAAGCGAAAGTTCCGGTCTCATAGCAAAATAACTTGTAGCTACAAGGTCAAATTTCGGAGCTACCTGGGCAGGTCTTGGCGGTGCGGCTTGAGCTGAAGACGAAGGAACATTGGGATTGAAAACCGGTGCCGGCGGAGGGGGCGGGTTTAAATATTTCGCAAAAAGCTGAGCTTGTCTTACTAACGGGGAATCTTCTTGGACATTGACAGCGCGTGTAGTATTTTGCTTAAAATTTTCTACAACGCTGGGCATACCAAGAATAGTTTCTATATGGTTATCTTGGCTGGAGCCTAAAACAATAGGCAAAACCACCATAGCGACTACGCAAATGGCGGCAATAACACTAATTATGCGCAATGTTTTTGTCATTTCAGTATCCTACACTGATTTTTGACAGTTTAAGGCGGTTTTTGTTCCCTGATTTCGTGTAAAATCGCATAATTCGGGCAAAATCCCCGAAAAAACATACCGCCGCTATAATACTATCGGAGTCCTAAGCCTGCAGTTTGATGTTTTTTTAGGATTTTTGCATCGCAAGCGACCCGATAACATTAATCGTCAGCGTCTGTCCGCCCTTAATATTAACCGTAACACTGCTATTGAAATGTCTTCTTGTTGTTTGTTCAGGCGGAGTTATCTCAAAATCTATCTGCTGGCGGTTATTATCGTGTTTTTCCATTTTTACGACTTTTACGAAACCATCCTCTGCTTCGACGGATTCTATTTCAAATGGTTCGTCATAATTTCCAAGTATATAGACAGTTCTTTTTATAGGCTCTGCTGCTTTGGCGTTTAACGCGATTATAGTAGCAGGGTCGGCTCTGAAGGGAGGCAGTATCGTGTACGGAATATCAATTTTAGACAGATGAGGGTGAGTAATATGAATAGAAACCAATCCTTGATTTTGCTGTTTTATTCTTTCAAGGTTAACATGCGGTTTAATGACAAATTCGGTATTTTTTTCCTCCGGGTCAAATTCCGCGGTAATGGCATTGTTAGGGGAAGTAACTCTTGTGATTGAAAATTCCGTGTTGTCTTTGCTTGTTATTTTGATATCAGGGCAGCCCGCATTTTCTACGTTGTGAACAAGGCTGATTCTCGCAGGAACGAAACTTACTTTTTCGATGGTGTTGGCTTTTATAGTCAGCATTATAGCTCGGTCGGGAGAGTTGTTATAAACATGCAAATGTCTTTCATCCGGGCCGGGTTTTGCGGCTGCGGTGTAAGTAACTTTAATAATCCCGCTTTCGCCGGGTGCATATTCTTCCTTGTCGAGAGTCGGCACTGTACATCCGCAGGTAGAACCGATTCTTCTCTTGACGATAAGCGTTTCTGTACCCTCGTTGGTAAATTTAAATTCCGTGTTATTTTTGGAGTTTGGGGCGACATCGCCGAAATCGTGCACTAACTTATCGAAGACAATCTTAACATTCTGGTCGCTAACAAGATTATCACCGGTTATATCCGGGTCATCGAACTCTTCTTGTGTTTCATGCGGCGATTCTTCCTGATGAGCTTGTTCTGCGGCTGCTTGCGGTGAAGCATGTTCTTCAGCGGCTGCGTGCTCATTAAAGCCGTTTATTACTAACGACAAAAGTCCCATAATAACTATAGCTGAAATCCACCGGTACGCCTTCATTTGTTTATCTCCGTGCAAAAATAGGTTTTAAATTGATGATTCCAAGACCGTAATTTTACTAAAAAATCGGCTTTTAAGCAAGCTTTTTTCTTATACGGCTGGAAATAGTTTGGGTTCGCTTTGAGGTCATTTTAAAACAATCCCATCGTAGTTAACAAAGAACAGCAATAGAGTACAACAAAAAATATTAGGGCTGCCGAAAGGTTCTTATGGCATACTTGTAATAGATGTTGGAATTATTATAGTATAGCAGCTATATTAATCAAGGTCGTTATAAAAAAGGCGGGGGCGTTAAAGAGAGGTTATTATGCGAAACTTAAATACATTTCTATCTTTCGGAATTGTATACCTTGTATTTTCAGGTTTTGTTGTGAACGGCAGCATTGCCAAACCTATTTCTGTCAATCTAAACTATGACAACAGAGCTAATTTTCTTGATTTTGCCATATTAGCCAATAATTGGCAGCAGTCAGGAGCAGGGCTTGCAGGTGATTTTGATGACAACAACTCTGTGGACAAGGATGATTTATCGGTGTTTTGCTGGTATTGGCTTACTGAATACAGCGAGTATCAGCAATGCGAAGGTATTGGTACGGATTTGGATGGTGACGGCATAATAGCCTTTGGAGATTTGGCCAAGTTCGCACAAAATTGGCTGTTAACAGGCTCAGGTCTTGTTGGCGATTTTGATACAAGCTATTTAGTTGATTCTAATGACTTATCCGTATTAGCTGACTGCTGGCTTAAAGGAACTCGGCCTTTAGAGGTCTGGGGGCAATTCAAGGCTGCTTTAGCTAACGGCAATACAGAACCCGCGTTAACATTCATCGCCGACAGTTCAAAAGACAAATACGAACAAATCTTTCAGGCCATCGGCTCAAACCTTCCCGATTTTGCGTCTGGAATGGGGGAGTTGACTTTGTCGTCTCAGGATGAAGGGACAGCCATTTACGAAATGACTCATCAGGATGGCTCAACAACGTATAGCTTCCCTGTTGTCTTCATCAAAGACGATGACGGAAATTGGAAGATATATAATTTTTGAAAATTATAAAGGAATTTTTCAATGAAAGAAAAACCCAGCAAAATATTGTTGATGTGTTTGAAAATCGTATGTCTTATAATACTACTCCCATTGTTTTATTGGGGTAGTGTGAAAATTTTATTTGTCCCATTAGCAAAATTATCTGATTACACAAATCCAACTACAGCTTTATTGATAGCTTTTATTGTGGTAGTTAGTTTTGACTTCATATGGTTCTTATTAATGATGATTTATTACCGAAACAAAACGCACATTAAAGTAATCTTAACACTTTTCATATTGGCATTATCCGCTGCTATTTTAACATGTTTTTTTGCGGTGGTTGTAATGGATAAAACATTCTCTTAATATATGCAGGAGATTTTTGAATGTATAACCGAGCTTTGTTTATTAGCATGCTATTAATATTATATTTCTTTTCATCGGTGTCTTTAATTGCATGGGAAAAAGAATATACCCATCCTTCAATATCAGAAGCAGCTGCCAATACATCACATATTGATAGCTATCTGCAAAACCAGTTGGGATACACCACTGGCCTGAGTACACAGCTTCAAATAATCAATACCACGACACCATTCATTCAGGATTTGATAAACAGAGGTATGAAACTCAATATTAACACTCGCAACATTTTGGAGTGGACGAGAGAAGGCAGTAAATTGGAAGACGCAAAAACTTGGCAGGCTAGATCGCAACATCATTTTTATGACCCATTTCGGAATACAGGATTGGACAACAGAACAGATCATCCTGATTGGGATGGTTTTCCTACATTGTCACCTTATTTTAATCTACGAGGGGAACCTTCTTTATTCTGGATAATAACTGGAGAAAGCAGTACGGGCTACCCAAAGAGCAATCAGCAAACATGGTCTGCAACAAGGAATAAATTTTATAGCGCCCTTACTTCACCTGTCTCGTCTAATCGTGAGCAAGATATGACTGAAACATTTATAGCTATTGGCCACATCTTACATATGCTTGAAGATATGGGAGTGCCAGCACATACAAGAAACGATTTTCTTTTCGCGCATTACAGGTCTGTTTTTGACAAAGTATGGGGTAATCCTTTAGAAACATGGGTTGAAAATCAAGTTCATACAACTGCTAATAATAACATACCTCCTAACTGGCTTACCGGCTGGACGCCGCAGCCAAAGATTTACGATAAAGTTTCAAAATACTGGGATACAGGTTTGTATACAGGCCAATACGTCGGAGCAACTCCTTCTTCATCGTGGGGGCTTGCTGAACAAACGAATTATCAATTTCTTTCGATGAGCACGGTCTTTGGCTGCACTGGAACTTTGTATCAGTTTCCAAATCCGGCCGAATCGCATACAACGCCAAATCCCGAATTACACGGCGAACCGGCAAAATATCACCTTTATTATCAGGGTTATGGTCTGCAACGCTTAGCACGCCAAACTTATACCCATTACCAAGCTAAAAAATACGGCGGCGCTTCTGAGATATTGACTAAAAAAACAATTACCACTGACTATGATATAAATATTTATAACGATTATGTCAGAGTAACCATCCCGAGAACAATTGATTTTGCTTCTGGCTTAATAAATTATTTTTTCCGGGGCAGGCTGGAGATAGAGCCGAACTGTTTAGACTGCAATACTGTAACATTCGTAATCCGCAACACATCAATAAATACAGATATACCGCAAATACTAAAAGGCGGCACTTTCGAATTATTCTATGACGACAGCCAAGGAACAAGGACAAAAGTAAACAATTTTACAATCCCAGGCTGGACAGAAAACAGCGAATTAGATTACGACCAGCAAGTTACAGGGATATTCGCTAAGCCGGACTGCAATAATATCGAGAGATATACAGTGGTTTATAAGGGCGCAATCAGCGAAAATCCGGATGAGCCGGATGAAGACGACCCCGATGCTATAGCTGTTGCGACTTTAAAATTCGGTTATCCTATAATCGCATGGGGCCGCGACAATGACGGAATAGTCAGCAATATTCCCGACGGTAATGATTTTGTTGATGTTGCGGCAGGCAAATATCACGGCATTGCGATTCGGTCAAACGGCTCGCTTGCAGCTTGGGGATGGAACGACGACTACCAATGTGATGTTCCTGAAGGAAATGATTTTGTTGCGATTGCAGGAGGAGTGAGACACAGCATAGCTCTCAAATCGAATGGTTCTATTGTCGGCTGGGGTGATAATAGTTTCTATCAAATAGATGTTCCTGATGGAAATGATTATATCGCTATCGCATCTGGGGATTATCATAGTCTGGCAATAACCAAAGATGGTCTTATCATAGGCTGGGGCAGAGATTATTTTGGTGAAACTGCCGCACCGGCACCTGACACTGGAACTATTTATATTGCTATTTCGGCAGGTAAATACCATAGCCTTGCTTTGCAATCTGATGGAAGAATAAAAGCTTGGGGAAGCAACAACAACGGCCAGACTCGAATTTATGCAGGGGCTGGAAATAACCACCAAGCAATTGCTGCGGCTGAGGATTATAACTTTCTGCTAAGAACCGATGGTATGCTTGTAAGTTGGGGTGGCGGCGACTGGTTGGAGCCGGGTATCCCTAATTATTATTACCGCCAGCCGGATGGACACAACTTTATTGTTATAGCGGTAGGAGGGGCTCATATACTTGCACTAACCGATAATGGTGAAATTCTATCATGGGGATATAATAATTTTAATCCGCCGCAGTATCCCGTACCAAGCGCTATAACCTTCACTAAAGATATAGCTGCTGGCTGGAGATTCAGTGTGTCTCTTAAAGAACGATAAACGACAAGCAGCAAACATTTAATATACTACTGTTTTGTAAGTATAAATACCGCTTTACAGCGGGTATATCAGCTATTAGTATATCCTTGTTTGATGAGTTTTGTTCGGAGATATATATGTCAAATCAACACTGCGAAGTTTCTGTCGTTGCCCCGCTGCTGAACGAGCAGGATAATATCGAAGCCCTATATAAGCAAATAACCGCAGCTTTAGGCGGGAAATATGAGTATGAAATAATATTTGTTGATGACGGCAGTACGGACAGCAGTTTCGAGGTTCTCAAGCGTCTTAGTGAAAACGACAATCGGGTACGAATAATCCGTTTCAGAAGAAATTTCGGCCAGACCGCGGCGATGAGCGCGGGTTTTGATTATTCCAGCGGCGATATTATTATTGCAATTGACGCGGACCTTCAGAACGACCCTGCCGATATTCCTGCGATGATAAATAAACTCAAAGAAGGATATGACGTTGTCAGCGGCTGGCGAAAGAAAAGACAGGATAACGCGACGCGGCGGCTGCCTTCGGTTATGGCTAACTGGCTTATCAGTAAAATTACCCGTGTCAATCTTCATGATTACGGATGTACCCTTAAAGCGTACCGCCGAGAAATCATTTCAGAGACACGGCTATACGGAGAGATGCATCGTTTTATTCCGGCATTAGCAAGCTGGAGCGGGGCGAAAATATGCGAGATGGCGGTTAATCATCGCCCTCGAACCGCGGGAAAAGCTAAATATGGTTTAGGAAGAACTCTAAAAGTACTTCTTGATTTAATAACGGTGAAATTTTTAGTTTCGTTTTCGACCAAACCTATTTATGTTTTCGGCGGGCTGGGGCTGCTTACTGCCGCCGGCGGTTTCATAACAGGTATAGCTGTATTATATCAGAAATTTGCCCATAACTTTTCGATGAATCGTAATCCTCTTTTGTATCTGACCGGTCTTCTTATTACAGCTACAATACAATTTGTGCTTATGGGGTTACTGGCTGAAATTATGGTCAGGACTTATCACGAATCTCAGAATCGCCCGACCTACGTGATAAAAGAAATCGTCGGTATGGCGCAGAAAAATCAGAAATAATAATGAGCAAATCACCCTCAAAGAAAAATCAGTCGAAGAAAACCAATACTGTCTGCATAAAAGATGACAAGCTGAATTTGTTAGCGGCTGTTATTGTTACGCTGGCTGCGGGGGGATTTTTTTTCGGGCTTGGCAAGTACTTCGAATTTAATTCGCCCGGCGCGTTCGACAGCGGAGCGTACGTTTACTCAGCGGCCCGTGTTCTCGATGGTGCGGAAATAGGAGTTGACGAGAACCCGACTGCCCAAATAGGAACGCTGATAGTGAATATTTTTGGTGTTTGGCTTACTGGTTATAACGAATGGGGCGTTAAGTCAATTCAGATGATTATGCAAATCGCGGCGCTGGTGATGATGTTTGTCGCGATGAGAAAACTTTTCGGAAATCTCGCGGCAACGGTATCAACGGTTGTCGCGGCGTTTTTGCTTTCTTCTCCTATGATTGCCAAGTACGGCAATGTCAAAGAGCAATATATGATTGCCTGTATGGTGATTAGCATTAGCTGTTTGGTTCTTTATCAGCTTCAAGGCAAATGGTTCTTTGCGATACTCGCCGGTATTTTCGCTATTTGGGCTCCATTGTTTAAGCCGACAGGCCTGTCTGTCATCGGAGCGATAGGATTATTTGTAGTGCTTCAGCCTGTTTTTAAGCATAGAACTATTCGTCAAACAGCTATAGACGCAGGTTTAATTTTTGGCGGGACTGTAATTGGTGTGGCGCCATTATATATTTGGATTTTAGGTTGGGGGATAAAACTGCCGCTGCCTTATTCATTTATCTGGAATATAATCGGCAGGCTGATATTGCCAAGTACTTCTGCCGAATCGGGCGGAGCTTTGGGCGGTTATGTTTCAGATATGCGTTCTTTAGTTCCGTTCTCCAAGCAATGGCCGATAGTAATGAGGTATTACGGAGTTTTGATTCTGCCGGTCGCTTTGGCGATGTCTTCTATAATAGCTCGACTGATAAAGATGATTTTTTTCAGACAGCCCAAGTCAAATTCATCAATTTCTTATGACCGATTTGTTCTGCTTTTTGCCGTATGGTGGCTTCTTGATATGGCATTTGTCTGGATAAGCCCGGCATCTTACGAGGAATATTATCTTCCATTAAACGCATCGGCTGCGATGTTAGGCGGTTATATCATAGCGATTTACACAGATACACTTACTGCCTCATCGCAAAAATTGAAATGGAAGGTTATCGGTACGGTCGGACTTTTGGTAATGATAATTTTGGGATGGCATATTTTCTTCGGTATTGAAAAAAGTCCGTTCTCCGGCCAAAGCTACGCAGCCAAGCGAAGAGGTTATTTGCAAAGAATTGATGAAATTTCGTATATTCGTAAAAATAATGCTCAAGCCCCTTGGGAGACGGTTGCCCGTTATATCAGGGATAATTCAACACAGGAAGATAAGATATATGTCTGGGGGTGGTATCCGGGTATATATGTTTATGCCGAGCGTTTCAGCAGCGCGAGAACGGCTTTCTGTATGCCTCGTTCTTCTCCGGCGGCGGTTGAGCAGATAGTTTCGGATTTGTTAGCGGATTTTGAAAAAGAACCGCCCAAATTTATAGTCGATGCGAGAAAACGCGATATACCGATGGAAAGACCGCCTTATGAACTTTGGCCGCTGGCGCCGAGAGGATTTATGGGTTTGCAATCAGAGGCATTTTTGCCGAATAATCGAGAAGAAATTATTGAACGATATGAAAACGAATGGGCCCAATTATTACGGAAACATTTCGATGAAGATGAAGCTAAGCGGTTTGAAATACTCAAGCCTCTGCGTGATTTTGTGATGAATAATTATCGCATCGTCTCGATGTTCGGCGAGCATGTTCTATTCGAATTAAACGCACCTCAAACTAACTCGCAGCAGGAGTAATTATGCCGGGTTTGCGTATATTAGTATTAAATCACGAATTTCCTCCTGTAGGCGGCGGAGCAAGCCCTGTTGCTTTTGAATTATGCAGAGAGCTTGTTAAGATGGGCCACGAAGTAGATGTGGTAACGATGCGGTATAAAAAGCTTGCTCGGTTCGAGGTTAAAGCCGGAATAAATATATACAGGACTTGGGCATTACGAAAAAGTGCGGATATTTGCCGTACTCACGAATTGGCAACGTATTTCCCGGGAGCGGTGTTCAAAACATTATCTCTTGCTAAGCAGAAAAAGTATGACGTTATTCACTGTCATTTTATAGTTCCGGGTGCTCCTTTGGCATGGCTGATTAGTAAAGTGCGAAAAATTCCATTCTTGATTACCTGCCATGGCACAGATGTTCCCGGCCATAATCCTGAAAGATTTAAATTTGTTCACAAAATGATTGGGCCGGTCTGGCGAAAATTGGCTTCGAGCACTATGTTGGTTACTCCAAGCGGTTTCTTGCGAAGACTTGTTATCGAAAATTGTCCCAAAGCAAATGTTAAAGTTATCCCGAACGGAATTAATCTCGGCAATTTTCAACCGCTCCCAAAAACCAAAAGTATTTTGATGTGCAGCCGCATTCTGGGTTTCAAGGGTTTTCAGTATGCTATCCAAGCTGTTAAAGATATCGAAACTGATTGGCAGGTTAATGTTATCGGGGAAGGGCCTTATCTGCCGGAATTAAAGAAACTTGCCGAAGGTTCGAAAGTTAAAATCAATTTTTGGGGCTGGCTGGATAAATCCGACGAGCGTTTTTATAAATTATTTAACGAAAGTTCGATTTTTGTTTTTCCTTCCGAAGCAGAAAATTTTCCGACGGTATTGCTTGAAGCTATGGCAGCGGGAATGGCGATAATAACAAGCAATGCAGGCGGCTGCCCCGAAGTTGTCGGCGATGCCGCTTTATTCGTCCCTCCGCAAGATGTAGAAACGATAAAAACTCATTTGATAAATCTTATGCATTCCGAAGATATTCTTAAAAGGATGCAGCAGAAGAGTTTGAATCAGGCTAAGCAATTTACATGGGACAATATAGCGTCACAGTATCTTTGCTGTTATAAGCAATTAATTAATCGATGATATTTTTGGCTGTGAATAATGCAAGAGAGTGGAAAAAACAAAATTTGTTTTATATCGCCCAAAGCTTATCCGCTTTTTAATCCTTCTATTAAGAGCGTATTCGGAGGAGCGGAACTGGATTTTTATCTGCTGGCGAAAGAATTGGCAAAGGACAGAAATTTTCAAGTCAGTTTTATAACAGCCGACTATGGTCAGCGAAAATTTGAAAATGTCGACGGTGTTTCAATTATTAAAACACTCGATTTCAGCCGAAATTCTTTAGTTGGTGCAATAAAACTTTGGCGAGGATTCAAAAAAGCCGATGCTCGGATATATTTGCAAAAAACCGCTTCGTGGGGAACTTTTTTAACGGCTTTGTTTTGCAGGTTGCATAAAAAAGTATTTATTTACCGTACTGCCAGTCAGGAAGAATGTGACGGAACGTACATAAAAAAGTTTCCTATTCAGGGTTTGTTTTTCAAATGGGCTTTGAAAACAGCTAAAATTGTCGCAGCGCAAAATGAAAGTGACAGCCGAAAATTAAAAGAAGTTCTCGGTATCGATTCAATTGTGATACCGAACGGTCATCCGATACCCCAAATTATTCCGGATTACAAAGAACGTAATTCGATTTTATGGGTCGGCCGAAGCGCGCAGGTAAAAAGACCGGAAATTTTCATCGATATTGCACAGGCAATTCCCAAAGAGCAATTTATAATGATTTGTCAGCGTGCTACAGGCGACAAAAATTACGATTTGCTTAAATCAAAAGCATCTAAAGTAAAAAATTTGCAATTTATAGACCAAGTTCCTTTTCCGGAAATCGAAAAATATTTTCAGGCTTCCAAGGTTTTTGTCAATACCAGTGATACCGAGGGGTTTCCCAATACTTTTATTCAGGCTTGCTGTACAGGCGTACCGATTCTTTCACTGAACGTAAATCCGGATGGTTTTCTTGATAAGTACAAATGCGGAATATGCGTTAAGGGAAATATCTCGCAGATGACGTTAAATTTAGAGAAATTATTAACGGATGATATAAACCTCGATTACGGCCGAAACGCGCTAAAATACGTGCGGGAAAATCACGATATAAGAAAAATATCAGACGAATATAAGAAGTTTTTTATAATATAACGAAATTGAATTCGGATTACATTTAAGATTAACCTATGTGCGGAATAATCGGATTTAACTGGGAAAACGCGAAGCTTGTAAAAGAGCTTGCCGGATTACTTAATCATCGCGGGCCGGAACAGCAGGGCTATCACATCGGCGACGGTGTTTCGATAGGGCACAAGAGGCTTTGTATTCTTGACTTATCAGCTAAAGGAACCCAGCCTCTTTACAATGAAGATAAGAGCGTATGCATTTCTTTTAACGGCGAAATTTATAATTTCGAGGCTCTTCGCGAAGAGCTGAAAAAATTCGGCCATGTATTCACATCCAGAACTGATACGGAAGTGCTGATTCACGGTTATGAGCAGTGGGGGACAGAGCTGCTGCGGAAAATTAACGGTGAGTTTGCATTCTGCATTTTTGATAAGAATAAAAAAATATTTTTTATTGCTCGCGACCGGCTTGGAATCAGGCCTTTGTATTATTATGACAAAGCTCAAAAATTTATATTTGGCTCGGAACTGAAAGTCTTTCTTAAAAGCGATATTGACAAGCAGATAGACCAAAGAGCATTGGACCATTATATGCTTTTCGGAAATACTCCTGCCGAGCAGTCGATTCTGCAAAATGTCAAAAAACTGCTTCCGGGTTTTTATCTGATTTATGACTTGACCGCAAAGCAGATTAAGGAAACTTCCTGTTTCTGGGACGTGAGTTTCCAAGAGAATAAGGACATTACCGAAGCACAAGCGATAACCCAGTTAACCCAGCGGCTCGAAAAAAGCGTTAAGCTTAGACTTATTTCAGATGTGCCGGTAGGGGCGTTTCTTTCGGGAGGGGTTGATAGCTCAATAATAGTCTCGATTATGAGAAAGTACATTACCGACCTGAATACTTTCTCGATTAAATTCGATTATCCCGATTTTAACGAATCTCAGTATGCAAGGATAGTCTCTGATTTATTCGGAACCAAGCATCATGAAATATCGTTTAATGCCGAAAATGTTAAAGAGCTTATACCGCAGCTGCCTTATTACTACGACGAACCTTTCGGTGATTCTTCGATGATACCGACCAGTCTTGTCTGCCGGGTTGCCAAACAAAATGTTACGGTTGCTCTTTCAGGCACAGGCGGAGACGAGCTTTTCGGCGGCTATCGGTCATATATTGATTTTTATCGTGTACTTAAATTACTCACTTTGCCATTGCCTATTCGTCGGGCACTTGATGTTTTTATTCGGATATTTAATAAACCGCTCAGCAATGACAGGCTCAATAAGCTTTCCGTTTTTCTCGGTTCGGTAACAGAACAGCATCAAGCTTATCTTATGGCTTTCAGTTATATGTTTCGCCATAAGAGCGAATCAAAGGATAAATTGCTGCAGTTCGATTATCTAAAAAAGCATTTTAAGTATGACAGCCCGCTGATAAACGCAATGAATTTCGATGTGAAGGAATATCTGCCGAATTGCCTGCTTGTAAAAGAGGATAGAGCTGCGATGGCTGTTAGCCTTGAGGCGCGTATACCGTTTCTTGACCATGAGTTCGTAGAATTCGCGGCATCTTTGCCGTTGAAATTTAAAATAAAAGGTTCACAGCAAAAGTATCTGCTTAAAAAAGCGTACTCTGATGTGCTGCCTGAGCAAATTCTGAACAGAAAGAAGCAGGGTTTTGGCGTCCCGCTGATTCATTATTTCAGAAACGAACTGAAGGATTACGCTTATAACGAGATTTTTGGTTTCAAAGAAATTGATTATTTAGACAAAGACTTTTTAAGAAACGCATGGCAGCGGCATCAGGCCGAAAAATCCGATTATTCGCGGCTGCTCTGGAGCGTTATGATGTTTAATATGTGGTTCAAAAGATGGATGGCTTAGAGCTTGATTTATATATATATTTTTACGAACTCTAAAAGTTTTTTATAATAGATTTCTATAAGACTAAAACGAATTTTGGTGTATAGATTTAGGTTTTTAAAATGGCTGGCCAAATTAGAATTACTGCTATTACAGGTGGTTTGAAAACGCCCAGTGCAAGATTTCGAATCAGACAATATATTCCTAAGCTTTCAGAACGCGGATTGTTAGTTCACGAGCATATCCCGTTTTTCCACGATAACTGCGGATTGCCTTCTGTGTTCAAAGCACTATCTCAAATACGGGGCGTAGCTGCTTCTCGTAAGACAGACGTAACATGGATAAACAGAGAGCTTGTTCAAGGTTATGAAACATTTGAACGATTTCTTAAAAAACCCTGCGTAATGGATGTCGATGATTCAATCTGGCTCGATAAACCTTTTGGCAAATATGCGATACCTCGTATATCGCGCAGAATGGACACAATTATTGCAGGCAATTCATATCTTGCAGACTGGTTCAGTAAGTACTGCAAAAACGTTTTTGTGGTGCCCACTGTTATAAATACAGACCGCTATAAACCAAAGTCGGATTATTCAGAAAAATTTACTATAGGCTGGACCGGTATGGTATGCTGCTATAAGTACATCAAACCTATCGAAAAGCCGTTACAGCGTTTTTTGCAGAAACATCCGGAAGTAGAAATGCTGTTTGTTGCTGAAAGGCCGTATAAATCCCCGCTCCTGCCGTCCGAAAGAATCCGATTTTATCGCTGGAACGAACAGATGGAAACCGCAGCTTTGCAAGAAATGTCGGTAGGTATAGTATCTTTGCCGGATGACGAATGGACGCGGGGCAAGTGCAGTTTAAAAATGCTCGGATATATGTCCGCTGGGCTGCCTGTTGTGGTTTCGCCGGTCGGCGTAAATAATGATATTCTGGCAAAAGGGCAGGTAGGGTTTGCTGCAAAGTCAGAAGATGAGTGGTTCGATGCACTTGAAACTATTTATAAAGATGTTTTTTTGCGGATTAAGATGGGCAATAACGGACGTAAAATTGTCGAACAACATTATTCAATTGAGGCCAACGCAAACAAACTTGCAGATATTTTAAAAATGTCGGCAGGTATATAAAAGTCGGGTTTCCACTATTTCTTGACACCGATGTAAATCAAATAAGGACTGAATATTTTTGATTCCGCACCTCGCTTTCTGAGCAAGACGCGAAACATGGCATTAAGAAGAAGCTGAATTATTTTGAATGGAATTAGTATAAGCCATCCGAAAGTTTTTTTCTTTGCCGCGTATAGGTTAAAATTGAGAGTACCATAGTATTCACAATACCGCGTCGACAAACGTTCATCGTCAAAAAGCTTTGCGAATTCGTTCTTTTTCATTATATCAATGTTGTGTATTTTCAGCGCAGAATGCTGAAATAAATACTGCATTATATAGTTAAAACCTCTCAAGTTTGGTATGCTGATAATAAGAAGTCCGCCTGTTTTCAGCAAGTTTATATGTTTGGCAATTACCCTTTTAGGGTCATCGAAATGCTCAATAAATCCGCGGGAAATGACTATATCGAAATAACTTTCAAATTGTTTGTCGATTTCACCTGCTAAAAAATCAGCATTGATAACGTTTGTCGGGTCTATTACATTGCGGATGAATATGCTGCGGTTCAATGCGGCACCTGATTCTGAATACTCTATTCCATAAGGGTCTAAACCGAAAACCTTGTGCAATCGAACAAGTTCACTGCCCGGTGCGCTTCCTATTTCAACGACTTTTGCCCCTTTCTTGTCGCATAGAAACCTTGGATAAATGTGCTCCCAAAGAAGATAATCCGCATAGTTGCGAAAACAAGTAGATATTAACAATTCATCAATACTCTTTTTCTGTTTAGTCGGCCCCACCGAGGTCGATTTTTGTTTATATAACGAGTCCCAGTATTGTTTGTTAGACAGTTTGGCCATAGTTCATCCTTTAGTTTTCAGCCCTGTGTTATAGCGGTAATTTTGATGTGAGTTTTACTGGACATTAAATAATAACCGTTAAGTTGGCCAATAATACCGGCTTGATATAGGCTCTAAAATAAATTTCATATGTTATAACACGCAGCAGATAACAAATTACAGCAGATACCGCGGTTCCTGTAATTCCCATAATCGGCACAAGGATGATATTTAAAATCAGACTAATTAAAACGTGCAGAACATTAATGGTTTGCGTAAATCTGTATTTCTTTAAAGCGTTAAAAATAACTTCGTAAAAGATATTGTAAAGAGCTAATCCGGATGCGATAAGCAGGATACGCAAAACTCGAACCGAGTCGTCGTATACACCGCCATAAGCTTTTTGAAAAGCATACGGCGAGATGACAAATATAATAAAAATTACAGTAAATCCTAACAAAAATATCCGCGGCCTTTTATGTTGCAAATAGTTAGCAATCGCCGAAGAAGACTTTATTTTGCTGCTTACAAACGGAAGGTAATAAAGATAAATGATGAATATAAGCATAGTCATTCCCCTGTAGATATCACAGCCGAGATTATAGATGCCGATATTATCTACATGGGTATTGTATCTTAAAACGATATTATCATTGCCCCAGTTGAGAAAATAAGCAGCAGTACCTCCGACAAAAATCCATTTTGCGAAAGTTAAAATTTCCCAAAAATGTTTTTTGTCAAATAACAGCGGCATAAGCAGGGTGAAATTAACTCCTGCCATAAACGTGCCGAAGACCAATAGTCCTGCTATGAAATAGGAAAGAAAAATGGTTTGCAGATTAATTATTCCTATTAGGCAGAAAACAATGACGCAAGCCAATACAATTATGCCGAAGGAGAATTCAGCTAATGCGTTTCTAAGTCTTTGGTCTGCAGCGAGAAAAAGGTCGCAGATAAATGTTTTCAATGCAAATCCGATGAATGCCATCGCTGCAAAAAGCAATTCGTAAAGACTGATTTTGGCGAAATCTGCGATAATGTTTCCTGCGAAAGTAGCAATCAAGAAAAAAAGAGTTAAGCTGAATATATACAATATTAATTGCGCAGTGAAAGACTTGTTAATTTTCCCGGTTTTTTCTCTTTCCTGTCCGGCCATTACAACAAAAGGTGTCTGTATATAAGACAAAAGAAGTGTGGTAAAGAAAAACAAAACTGCTTTTGTTAGATAATATTGCCCCAGTACGGCGGGCGAAAAAAAAACTGCGATAATGAAAGGAATAAAAATACCAAAACTTTTTCCAAGTGCATTCAGCAAGCCGAATTGCAAAAAGGTTTTACTCTGGGAAATTTCCTGTTTGATTTTACTCAGCATATACACCTGTAAAATTGTGATTTGGTAAATTTAGCCTTGATAAAATTACACGGAAAAAAGTAATAGAGGTTTTCCTCATAACGCTTATCAGAAATAAATCCAAGAAACTTCTCTATGTCAGTATCGCCCTGTTTTTTCTTTCTGCCGAAACAGATATCCGAAACAACAGGGCGGCTGTCACGAGCAATTTTTTGTAAATCTATCTTTATAAGAGGCTGCATATATTTTTTTGTCCTAAACCTATCTCTTGAGCGGATAGAATACCAAGGATTTCGTTGCTTAGCAAGCTTGCAGAAAACCTGTAATGAGGAACAAAAAATAAAAGCGCCGGTAAAATTATAAACGGAGAATGAGAGGAAAATATTTAAATTTAAGGTATCGAGACGGCGTCATAGATATCGATAACTAAACATTAGGTATCCTTGCGGCTTTATAATAGAGCATTGCAATAATACGAAACTGTTTTTTGTTGAATAAATAGGATTTTGGCCGATAATAGTTTTCTATGGCCAAAAGCGAAACTTCAAAAACCGACAGATTAAAAATAGCTGTGCTTGCAGGCGGAATAAGCAGCGAAAGAGAAATCAGCCTACAGAGCGGCAAATGTGTGGCTGAGGCTTTGCATCAGGCGGGTTTCGAGGTTGTTGTGTCGGATATAGCACCGGATAATTTAAAAATACTCGATGATGCGAGCATTGACGTGTTTTTCGTCGCCCTGCACGGTGAGTTCGGCGAGGACGGCCAGCTCCAGCAGATATTAGAAGACCGATGTTTATGTTATACGGGGTCCGGGCCGCAGGCTTGCAGATTATCGATTGATAAAGTAGCTTCTAAAAAGGCTTTTGAAAAGGCAGGCGTGAAAGTTCCGCAGGGCATCAAGTTCGACGGAACCAGAGATATAAAAATTATGGAAAACGAGCTTGCCGGATTAGGGCAAAAATTTGTTGTAAAACCTGTTACTAACGGCAGCAGCGTCGGAGTTTCTATTATAGATGATTTAGGCCAAACGTTAGAAACTGCGAAAAACTGTCTTAGTCAATACGGCGATTGTATGATTGAGCAATTCATCGCAGGACGAGAATTAACCGTCGGAGTAATTGCACAGCAGGCTCTTCCGATACTTGAAATAAGACCGAAAACAGGTTTTTATGATTATTACGCCAAGTATATAGATGATTCGACAGAGTATCTTTTCGACACGATAGATGACCAAAAACTGATTGAAAGAATCAGCCTTGACGCGGTTGCCTGTTTTAATGCTTTGAATAATCGTCATTTTGCAAGGGTCGATTTTATTCTCGATTCCCAAGGACAGGCATATGCCCTTGAGATTAATACGATTCCGGGTATGACGACTCATTCATGTATTCCGAAGGCTTCGGCGAAAATTGGTATATCCATGCCGGATTTGTGTGCTAAAATTGTTCGGGCGGCGGTGTCCGATTATGAAAAAATGAAATCATTAAATTCGATAAAACTACAGAGCAGTGAGAAAGAAAAGGAAAAAAGACAAACCCTCACGCGGGGAATCGTTTAGTCTGACGTTTTTGAAAGACCGGAAAAAGCGAAGGTCAAGTCAGGCTCGTCAAAGTATGGCGACGATGCTGAAGATAGTTCTTCTGGTCGGCGGACTGAGTTCGCTGTCGCTCGGTTTGATATTTCTCGACCAATATGTGAAAGACCAAAAAAAACTTGCGGAAAAAACGGCTGTGCTCGAATTAATAGACCCGCCGCCTTGGGTAAGCGAGCAGCTAAAACAGAAGATATATGCCGCAGCCAGAGCAGGCGGAGAAGATTTGAGCCTGCGCGAAGATGCTGCAGAGGCGGTTCAGAAAAATATCGAATCACATATAGTCTGGCTTAGCGATGTTCAGGTTCAATCTACCAGCGAAAGTCTGCGAATTTTCGGGCAGTGGAAAAGACCTTTGGCCGGTTTCGAATTCGGCGGCGAGCGATTTTATATCTGTTCGGATTATTTTGTGCTTGATGCTGTCCCGGTGCCTGCTTTGCCGATTGTCGAGATTAAGGGGCTGTCGATTCGAAGAAAACCATCTCTCGGAATTATCTGGCGTCAGGACGATATGGAAGCGGCGGTCGAGCTTTTGGACAGATTGGATAAGATGGATGCTATGGTTAGTTCGGACAAGCCGCTTTTATTCGAGATTGAGAGTATCGATGTGAGCAATCTTGACGGCAGGGTCGATAAATCAAAACCGCATATTATTTTAACTGCTAAAAACGGAACCGAGATTCGGTGGGGGGCGAAATTAGGAGCTTGGCAAAGGCATCTTGAAGCTACGGACAAGGATAAAATCGCAAACCTATACGAATACTATCGCCGGCATGGAACACTTTCAGGGGCCGCAAGATACATAAATCTTCAGTATCCTCAATCGGGATTACCTCAGCCTGTCGATAGGTTTTAACCGGCAATACTGTTGAGAGCTGTTGACAAATCGATATAGCGGTAGGACAGCGAGAATTCCTCACAAAGCGATTTTAGTTTTCGAAGCGTTTCTTCTGTTAATTGACTTTGAAATTCTTTATCGCTGTGACAATGAAAAATACGGCAGCCGGAAAATCTATGCTCATGTATCGAGCAAAATCCTTTTTCACTGTATGGGCATCGGCCGGTTGTCATCGGTCTAATTTTATCTATGCCGAGTTTGGCGGTTAGGTATTCGATTTCCGGTGAAGTGACGAAAAGACGATGGTCGTATTTTTCAAAATCGCAGCATTTTCCGCAGATTTGACACGAGCCTGTTAAATCACGATGATTTTTGAGCTGAACGTCGAGCCAGCCGTAGATTTCATCGACTTTTTGAATTAGTTTTTCCGGCTGATTCATTTGCCTGCCAGTTTTTTGATTTTCGTATTTTTTCTATTTCCTCGAAGCTGTAATATCTGCCTCGATTTATTCCGCCGCATTTTTGAGCTGCCTGATTCCATGTGTTTACGCTTTCGAGATTGCTCGACCAGAAAGGCCAAGTGCGGCATTGATTCGGTCTGACCGGATATATTTGACACCGCTTGGCGCCGTTTTCCATTCGCAGGAATATGCAATCTTTTGTTACCGGATGCTCGATAATGCTTGTTCTAAAACCGAATCGTCTTAGATATTTTTTCCGAACATCGCTGATAGTTGTTTTCAGATATTCGGCTATGAGTTCTATTTCCCGCCGTGTTGTCCATATACAGCCTTCTTCCGGTCCCGAGCAGCACGCCCCGCACTGTGAACATCCGAAGTTCAATCCCGCTATATACCAGCATTTTTTAGTTTTGGTCATCAGCTATTACCATTTCAAAATTGCACCGGTATCTGCACTGGTAGCCATTGAGGCGTATTTTGCGAGATAGCCCTTTGTAATTCTCGGAGCAGGCGATTTCCAAGTTTTTTTCCGTTCAGCCAATTCTTTGTCGGACAGTTTTACATCGAGTTTATTGTTAGGAATATCTAATTCAATTATGTCGCCGTCTTTGAGCAGTCCTATCGTTCCGCCGACCGCTGCCTCTGGGCTGACGTGCCCGATACATGCACCGCGTGTTCCGCCGCTAAACCTGCCATCTGTAATAAGAGCTACTGATTCGCCGAGTCCGGCACCCATAATATAGCTTGTGGGGCTGAGCATTTCCTGCATCCCGGGTCCGCCTTTTGGTCCTTCGTAACGGATGACGACAACATCACCGGCTTTTACCTTTCCGGCTAAAATTCCGTCGCAAGCTTCTTCTTGACTGTTGAAAATAACGGCAGGGCCTGAGTGTTTAAGCATTTTGGGGGTGACGCCTGCGGTTTTGATTACCGAACCGTTCGGAGCAAGATTGCCTCTTAGTATTGCCAAGCCTCCGGTTTTGGAATAGGCGTTTTCTAAAGGCCGTATGCAGGCTTTATCTTTAATTTCCGCAGAAGCGATATTTTCGCCGATGGTTTTGCCTGTAACGGTTATACATTTGGAATCGACAAGACCGGCTGTTTTGCTGATTTCTTTTAAAATAGCGCTAATGCCTCCGGCCGCGTCGACATCCTGAATATGATAGCTGCTCGACGGCGAAACCTTGCAGATATTCGGGCATTTTTGAGATATGCCGTTTATTCTGTCGAGGTCGTAATCAATTCCTGCTTCTTTTGCGATTGCCAAAGTATGCAAAACGGTGTTTGTAGAGCCGCCCATAGCCATATCCAAGGCGAATGCATTGTCAATTGACTTAGGAGTTATGATGTCAAGCGGCTTGATGTTTTTTTCAACGAGATGCATTATCTGCTTGCCTGCCTGCTTGTAAAGTTCTTGTCTTTTGGGGTCTATTGCCAGAATTGTCCCGTTTCCCGGCAGAGCCATACCGATAGCTTCACACAGACAGTTCATCGAATTTGCAGTAAACATACCCGAGCAGCTTCCCTGACTGGGGCATCCGGTGTTTTCGAGTTCTTTTAGTTGGTCTTCGGTGATTTTTCCGGCGTTAAACTCGGCAACCCCTTCGAAGATTGTGATTAAATCGACAGCTTTTCCGTCTTTGGTTTTTCCGGCAACCATCGGCCCGCCTGAAACGAAAATTGTCGGTATATTTACCCTGACTGCACCCATAAGCATACCGGGGATGATTTTATCGCAGTTCGGGATGCAAATCATACCGTCGAAACAATGCGCGTTTATCATAGTCTCTACCGAATCGGCGACGATTTCGCGCGAGGCCAGCGAATACTTCATTCCTGTGTGGCCCATGGCGATACCGTCGCAAATTGCTATGGTATTAAATTCAAAAGGTACACCTCCGGCGGCTCTGACTGCCTGTTTGACTGTCTCGGCGACTTTATTTAGGTGGACATGACCGGGCACGATTTCGCAGAAGCTGTTTGCTATGGCGATAAATGGCTTGCCTATATCTTCACTTTTAATTCCGCAGGCATGAAGAAGCCCGCGATGAGGCGCTCTTTGAAAACCTGATTTTACTGTATCACTTTTCATCTAATTTCCTTTCGCAAGTGTCCGTGAAATGGGAAAAACTGCAAAAGGTGATTTTAGCCTATTTGCAGGGGCAAATAAAGCAAAATCACCTTGTTATTTCACGTTCAATAGCTATAATTATAAGGTTAAATTTATACGCGGAATAATGATAACGGAGGTAAAAATGGGCAATAGCAGAATACGGGGATTATTTTTTTTAACAGCGGCAGTCATTGTTTTTTCACTTTTGGGCTGCGAACCGCGCCAGCAGGGAATGAGTTTGCAGCTTTTGCCTGCGGCTGATTATCAGGCGGGTTATAGGGTAAAAACCGAGTCTCATCAGGTTTTGGCTTATGAAGGTTCTTTGGAACATGACAGCAAATTTCAAGGCGGCAGCAACATAAGTACGGCAGAAATGACGTTCACGCAGAAGATACGAAAAATAAATGAACAAGGCAATATCTTGGCGGATATAACAATTGACGCGTTGAAGGTCAGCTCGGTAACGCGTGACGAGACGACTTTCAGTTATGACAGCACTGCAGAGCAGGATGCCCGGAATCCTATGACTAAATTAATAGGCAAAAGCTATACCATTGAACTTTCACCTCAAATGGAGGTTGTCCGAGTTGTTAATGCCTCTTCGGCAAGAGCTTCGGTGGTCGGTTCAAGCGAATCACATAAAAGAGCTCAAGCTCTTTTGAGAGATGAAGAAATTACTCTTCGCCACTCGATATCAGGAATCGGCAATGAAAAGATAAAAAGGGCGGCTAAGGGTGATAAATGGAGTAACGATAAATCATTTTCATTTCCTATTATAGGAACCAGAAACTACGAACGAGTTTATACGTTAAGTAATATCGAGCAGCAAAACGGAAAAGAAATTGCGGTTATTAATATGCAGGGTTTTCCGGCAGCTTCGACGGAGATTAAAGCTCCTTCTCTTATGGACATGTTCGACAGCAGACAAACATTCGAGGGGCAGATTAAACTGGATATTGCTACAGGTCTTGTTCAAAGCTGTTTCGAGAAGTTTGACAGCGAATGGATGTTCGTTGACCCGATGCATGATATTAAAACTGATGAGCCTCCGGCGGCTTTTAGGCTCGGTGCGATTCGTTTGTTTTCCATGGAGAGAATTAATTAATTACCGTATTTTAGAAAACTGTTCGGCTGAAAGGGTTTGATTTGAAACAGGTTTTGTTCGGATTAATTATTTGTGCCTTTGTGTTCTTCAGCGGGTGTGAGAAAACCGTTGATAAATTTTCGACAGTTGCGCCGGATGCCTTTTTGGTTCTCGATTTTAATGAGGGCGAGGCTCTTCGTTACAGGTTCGTTTCCGAAAGAACTATCCAGACAGATTGGAATCCGGCTGAAGAAAAATCGGACACCCGCAAAATATCGACTGAATCGGTTGATATGGTTTTAAGATATGAACCTGTTGAAGTTGACCCCTACGGAATCAGTAAAATCAGAGTATATTGCGAGTCTGTCAGAGCAGTGACATCAGGTCAATCGAGAAAAGATGCGGTTGAAACGATTGCCGGAAAAAGTTTTGTTATTACAGTCAGCCCGGACGGAAAGATTCATGATAAATCCCAGCTTATCGAAGTCGCTCAGCAAGCCGGCAAAGCGGCTTTTCGAAGGGACAGCAATATAAAAGAACCTGATTTGGTTGAAGATTTTACTGCTACTCAGTGGTTTTTGTGGGATTCGTTATCGAGCATAGAAAAACCCGCGGCAGGCCTTAAAATAGGTCAAGCATGGAAATCTAATTTATCTGTCCCCACTTCGATGGTGCTGCGTCCTGTTAGAGATGTTACTTATAGATTATCCCAAATCAAACAAGATGATAAAGGCAGGATAGCAGTTATTGACAGTGAATATGCATTTACACGAGAGACGCCGGATGATTGGCCTGCTCTGCCATGGTCAGGCAGATTTCAATTGGCCGGACAGTTCGGGTTTTTCTTATCTGTGTTTCAAGGCTTGCATGTTAATTCTCTCGAAGGCCAAGGAAAGGAATTTTTTAACATAGATTCAGGCCGAGTGGAAAGTTACGAACAGGAATATAAGTTTACGTTAAAACCGGGAGCTGTTCCGCTGGCCGGAACAGACCCGCTTATTACCGTGAATCAGCGTATAACGATGCAGCTTTTGGAAAATTGACAGAAGCAGGAGTGATATAAGTTTTTTTGTAGGGTTATGAGATTATAAAGAATAAAATCCTCTGGTTTTTATTGCGGAGCATTAAATTAAGTTTTTTACATCAAAGGCGGCGACAGGAAAGGAGCTGAAATGAAATCTTGTCTAATTGGTATAACAGCTTGTTTGATTATATTGGTTTCCGGCTGTATGGAATCGTTACAGAAATTATCATTTGGTTCTCCGGGCACCGATCTAAGTCTAAAATTCCAAGAGGGCGAGGTTCTGCGATACAGGTTGGTCTCTGATAAAACTTTAGATACGAACTTACATCCTTCAAAACCCAGAAAAATGCGTGTTCCACCGCCAAATCAAAGATTTGATATAGTTCTTAGATATGAAACTATCGAAATTGATTCTTACGGTATCGCAACCCTGAATGTTTATTGCGATTCGGTTAGTGCTGCTCCATTAAGTCCGGCTCATGTAGATGCGATTGAGACTCTTGCCGGTAAAAACTTTACTATTACGGTTGGCCCGGATGGCGGGATTTATGACAAAACACAATTGATTAATATTATTCAAGAAGTCGGCGATGCATCATTTCTTAAGCCGCCTGACGGCAGAGACCCTAATAAGGAAAGGGTTAAAGACCCAGATATTGTCGATGATTTTACCGCAATACAATGGTTTTTGTGGGATTCTTTATCAAGCATAGAAACATCTATTGACAGCCTTCAAGTCGGAGATAAATGGAAATCTTATCTGCCTGTTCCTACCGCAACTGTAGTTCGCCCTGCACGAGAAGTAATATATAAACTGTCAGAGATTAAAAGAACAGATAAAGGCCGGATTGCTGTTATTAATAGTACATATAAACAGACTGATGTTGTGCCCTCGGATTGGCCGCCTTTTCCATGGTCCGGCGAGTTTTTGTTAACCGGGAATGTTGGTTTCTTTATGTCTGTTTTTCAGGGCTTAGTGGTTGTTTCGCTGGAAGGGCATGGCCAAGAATTGTTTAATATAGATTTAGGCAGAATTGAAAGCTCCGAGCAGGAATATAAAGTTATTTTTAGGCCTCGAGTATCTCCTATGCCCGGAACCGACCCGATTATTACTATGGAACAGAAGGTAAAAGTACAGCTTCTTAAGGATTAAAAAGCGAAAAACCGGTATAAAGACATTTTTTGAGGTGATAGGATTTTGGAAAACAGGAATCTTTGGGCGCCGTGGCGGATTAATTATATTCAGGGCCTTGCCAAGCCTGAAAATTGTTTTTTGTGCGAATACCTGAATAAGCCTGATGACGAGAATAATCTTGTTCTCTGGCGTACCGAAAAGAGCGTCGTTGTTCTGAATAAATTTCCCTATAACAACGGTCATCTTCTGATAGCTCCTACAAGACATATGGGCGAGCTTGAAAATGCTGATGAGTCCGAGATGCTTGAATTAATAAAGCTTGTTCAGCAAGCCAAAAAACTTTTATCGCTTTCGCTCAATCCTCATGGTTTTAATGTCGGAATGAATTTCGGACGCTGCGCCGGAGCGGGGCTGCCTGAGCATCTTCATATACATATTGTTCCCAGATGGAGCGGCGATACGAATTTTATGAGCACATGCAGCGAAACAAAAGTAATCAGCCAAAGTTTATCCGAGCTTTACAATTTACTCAAAGACAACAGCCGAAAACATAATCTACCATGTTTGTAAGCTAGTTTTATGTTTTATTTTTTTGAGCTTTCACTATGGGCGATTTTAGCTGTTTTTTTGTCTTTCGCAGATTTGCTTACAGTTGCTTTGCTTTTATATTTCTGTGAATCAAAGCCCTTTTCCATATATAAACTTGCGTGAAGCTGATTAAAAGTTCGGCACATCATCCCTAATATATCTCCTTATGAACGGTATTTTTTTGATTGCCTGAAAGATTCACGTCCATATCGAATTCCACCGGCAATATTTTGTAAAAGTAATTTTATCAGATGGTCCAGTTCTGTTTCACTACTATAATCCGCTTTTGCAATGAAATCTACTCTTTGGGTTTTCAGCAGTCCTTTGCAGATTATTTTGCCCTGTGAGTTATGTGATTTATAAACAGCTATTGCGTTTCCGCCGTTTTTCTTGATTACTGTCATACACGGAACATCGGTCAATCCATCACCGATATACAAAATGTTTTGAAATGGTATCGGCCTCAAGGGCATAGGCATATGCAAGTTAATACTTTCGTTGAGATTTTCTTTGCCTTTATTAATTCTAAAAATAAACTGTGTTTTTAACGTGTCATTTACGATGACTTTTGGAAATGTGGCGGCACCATACTCATCGTAATGGTATTCTGAGGCAAAAATTTTATAAAAATGTTTGGCAATAGACGTTCCGGCGATAATTTCCTTTAAACCGGCGGAGATTACATAGTGCCTAATTTCTATAGTTGAGTCCAGTTGGCTTTTAACATATTTATTTATTCTGCTGAAATAAGTTGTGACCCCGCTGAAGAAGGTAATTTTTTTGGCCAATTCGTTTAATTTAGAAATGGTAACTGGGTAGTGTTTTGATTTTGATTCTTCAAGCATCAAACGCATATAGGTTACTATTTCCTCGCCGTTTGTTTTCAAGGATTCTTCGTTAACTCGTTTCCAGAATTTTTGGCCGTCTTTAATACCGAGTTCCGGTAAAATGGTGTATTCCTGCATCGGCTGAGGGGTTAGAGTTCCGTCAAAATCGTAGACAACGGCGATAATATTGTGTTGAAATTTACTTCTCACGGCAAAAATCTCTTAGTTTGCTCTATTGCGAATCGGATAGTTAATAGTTTACAAACAGTATCTTCTTTTTGAATCCGATGTCAATAGCAAGATTAAAAATTTCAGGTTATTGAATTTAGTGTGAATTTGGGGTAATCTGCTATAAAACCAAACAGTGGTTAAGAATAAAAACCTACTTAAAGAAAAGGTATAGATTATAAAACGATTGCTTACATCTTGTTTTGGATTGGGATTGCTGCCGATAGCTCCGGGGACGTGGGGTTCACTGCCGCCGGTTTTGATTTTTGTTTCGTTATGTTATTTTAGAATCCCGACAGCAGCGGTAATAGTAACAATGGCGGTTTCAGTTCTTGCCGGTTCCGTTATATGCGTGCTGTTTTCACCGGATGTGATTAATCAAACCGGCAAAAAAGACCCCGGAGAAATTGTAGCCGATGAATTTGCGGGCCAGTCCCTTGTTTTTGTTTTCGCAGCCGCAAGTTCCATGTCACCATGTTTGGCCGGCGCGGTTGGGTTCGGTTTATTTAGATTGTTCGATATTACTAAGCCTTTTCCTATAAGTAAGTTAGAGAAATTGCCCAAGGGCTGGGGAATTCTTGCCGATGATTTACTGGCGGGCGTTTACGCCGCAGCGGTATTATTGCTGTTGAGTTTCTTAAAGTCTTATTACGCTGTATAATTGTAAAAACAAATGAGCGAAAAATATTCGGTCGAAACCTGTAAAGAACTCCAAAAGCGATTCGAGCAAGCCGCTTTGTATCGCCCGATGCGAATTGCGCGGTATGAACCGGGAACCGAGCTTGTTTACGATGTTACCGGATTGGCCGGCGCTGAGTGTGCGAAAGTTCGCCTGAATATTGAAAAGTTTGTCGGCGGCGGATTTGCCGGTCAGGTTTATGTCGTAAAAATTCTCGATATCGAAAATAATAAGATACAGGGTCTGCAAGTCGGCGAAATTTATGCGATAAAAATTCTCGTTCCGCCTTCGGGTTTCTCGGAATTATTTCGAAATATTCTTTACTGGATTGGCTTTCAAGGGCCTTTCCAGCTTCAGGTGAATCCAGCAGCCGCAAGAGCAGGGGCACTTTGGCAAAAATTCATTCGCAGAGCCGCTAAGATTCAATTCGGTGATGAAACGGTTGTTAAAGATGTCTATGCTACTTTTGTCGATTCTGCAATAGGGAGCTGCGGAGAAATCAGCGACTGGGTAGAGGGCCGAACATGGCGGCTGGAAGTTGATGACCAGATGGACCAGTTGAAATTATGGAAGAAAAAATTGCCATATGACGAGCCAAGACTCGGCTCACCCGAATACAGGACTAAAAAAGAATTTATGCGCGATTTCGTTAAGCTGCTTCATAATATAGGCGCTCACGAATTTGCCCGACAATACGAGTGGAGCACATGCAAAAGTCAGCCTAATTGCCTTAAATTAACTCGAACGAATAATGACCCGGCAAGCGGGCTTGTAGCGGTTGATTTTCGGGCAGGTCTGACGCTGCTGCCGGTTTTGCCGATGAGTCCGGGGGACTTTATGCTTATCTGGCAGGGGCTTAAACGAGGCTCTATAGTTCAGTTCGACCGAGGGGATTTAAAAAAACTCGAGCAATTTGTCGAATCAAACAGCGAGCATTTTTCTGATATGCGGACAATGCTGGATGAACTGAAGGCGAACGAACAAATCTATCGAAGTTCTTTGCCGGATGTAACTCATAATCATATTCGATTGTTTTATGACGGAAAACTTTGGTCGACGATTTTCGGCAGTGCTGTTACCGGATGGCGCGTCAGGAATATCATCGATGAGCCTAACGAACGGAAATTGCGCTCTAATAAATTTTTGACGTTTGTTTTTTGTCTGCTCGGATTTATACCTTTTCTGGGTAAATTTATAAGGCGTATATGGGCAAGCCCGCAATGGCGGCAGCATTATTTTTCGCTGCTTAGAAGTTTTGATTATTTTTGCAGAGCCGTTCGCGGCAGAATAATAGAAAAGCTTATCGGCTGGCATCGTGCAGGCCGAATCAGCGGTGATAAAGCGGTTAAATTTTCCGAACATATCTGGCGATTTTTCTTTCATTTGCCTTTGTCGATTCTTCCGGCTGGGCTGCATCGCTTTTTGACGGACAAGCAAGCTTTTAAAGATAAACTGTATTACATTTTTGTTCGTCCGGTCAGACTTTATTTTAACACCGAGCTGCGTGAGCAGTGGCTTAAAGATATGGTTCAGGAAGGACAAAAAAAACACATCCTCAGTGACACGGATGCCCAGATAATCCTTTCGCAGCTCAAAGAACCGTACATTCAGAAATATCTCAAGAGCTTGGCGGTACATGTTTGCACTCTTCCTGTTACGCAGGTTGTCTCTGTATCTGTTGCAATATGGTATAAAATTGCATTTGGTTTAACTTGGGGCGAGGCATGGGCCGAAATGCTTATTATTTTGGCGGCATTTCAGGTTACTCCAATATCTCCGGGTTCGCTGGTTCGGGGTTTTTATGTTTTGTATCTGGTGATTCGGGAAAGAGACTTCAAAAATTATAACATTGCGGTCTTTTTAGGTTTCTTCAAGTATATTGGGTATTTGGCATTTCCGATTCAAATGACATATCGTTATCCGGCATTGGCGAGATTTATGGCAGGCCACTGGGCTACCGAAGCTGTTCACATAGTTCCGGTTTTTGGTGAGCGAGGCGCTCTTTTGGAACATTGGGTATTTTGCTTGTTTTATAACTGGCCTTTGACGATTCGCAGGCGTATGGCTGAACGTACCCAAATTCGGGCGAATTTACCAAGGCGATATTGGCATGTGTTGGTATTTACAATGGTTATGTCAGCGGTTTTCGGATTCATCGATTTTGCTTATTTTAGACAAGTCTTTGAGCTGCCTCATCTTAGAACTATATGGTATGCGGTGATAATGCTGCCGCTGGTTTTTGGTTCGATGATAACTTTGTTTGCAGGCGGAGCGGTTCGATGGAAAAGGTTTGTTTGCGCGGCTGCGGCAGGGTTAATATCAGGTTTTATTTACACATTATTCAGCCTGCTTATAGCCGGACATTTACCCGAGGTATGGTTGTTTAGGCCGTTCATTTTCACTATTTTATCAGCTATCGGTGCTATAATTACGGAATTTATGCTGCCAAGCCCCAATCTTAAAAGAATTTCACCCCAACAAAGATTGTCCTAATTTTAGTGTTTCATACTTTTAGTTTTGTCTTGCTAAAATCAACTTCTTATGTCAAAATACCCGCGGTAAATTACTGGTTTGTGCAATGGTGTGGGTAAAATGACCAACAACCTAAATTCTTTTTGCGACGACCTTTACGTCGATATGTGTGTTAATACCGAGCTTGAGCTACCGGCTCAACGCGATACGATATTGACTTTTTTCGAACGAATACAAAAACAGTATCCGGCGATGGGAAATTTTTATCGCCGTCAAGAAAGTGAATACTGTCTCGAAGAAAATCAAAACAGCGGTCGGTATCGCTGGGTAACCCTTGAAACTGACCGTCTTGCTTCGGGAGCGGTTAATCCGTCGGATTTGGAACAAGCTTACGAGCTTCATCGTTTTGTTCTTGACCTTGCTCCGTATATGCTTGGATTAAGTCCTTTGGATATAGGTTCGCTTGACCTTATATTTGCGATGGAATTTGATTGTCCCGTCAGCCACGATGAGGTTATTTCGGAATTAGTGCTTGGTTCGAGTCCTTTCGGATGTTTTTGCGATTTGCCTCAGGCTAAAACAGTAGGTTTTTCTCCGGCGATTGTCGTAGCTTTAACCGAAGATTTTCATACACAAGCTCGGATAAGTATCGAGTCCAAGACGAGTATTTATGACCCTCGTAAGCAAAAAAATGATTCGGAAGAAGCAATCGGATTGTCCCTTACAATACGTCAGTATCCTCACGGGTCGGAAAAATTTCTGCCGCTTGATTCTTTTGCCGTGCAGTGCCGGCTTGCTGAAGAATTGCTGAACGAAAAAGTTTTGCCGTCTCTTGTCAGGCCGTTAAGTAATCTTATAGCTCAAAAAAGATTAAGTTAATTTCTGGAAAGGATTCTTAGATGGCTATCGAAGCTCCTTACAGCAAGTATCGCAAACAGAATTTATGGATTTTTGTCGCCATTTGCATAGGTCTTGCTATATGGTGTACTTATGACGGATATTATAGCGAGTCTTGGATAGCGGAGCATACCAGACCTGACGGTTCACCTGATGCATATCTGACTTTTAACAGGCAGGCTCCGCCGTATTTAATTGCGGCTGCGGCTGTGCTTTTTATATTTTGGGTAGTGGTTAGAAACAAAAAAATTACTGCCGAAGAAAACGAATTAGTGCTAAGCGCCGGTGAAAAAATACCTTACAGTTCGATTCAAAAGATAGACAAAACTAATTTCGATTCTAAGGGTTTTTTTATAATAGGCTATAAGAAAGACTTAGTAGAAGTCGAACGTAAAATAAGTAATCGCAGTTATGATAATCTTAAGCCTGTTCTCGAGCATTTGGTTAGTAAAATAAGTTAAGTTTTAAGGCGGTTCTTAAATGGTTAATAAACAACCGCAATAGTTTTATGGACGAAGCTATTGCGGTTTATCTTTGCGGCTTAAAAATAGGAAGGACAAAATGAATTGTTGCGTAGTCGGTTTACAATGGGGCGATGAGGGCAAAGGTAAAATTGTTGATATACTTGCCGAAAAAAGTGATGTGGTTGTTCGATATGGCGGCGGGGCCAATGCCGGACATACTGTGGTTGTGGACGATACTAAATTTGCGCTGCATTTGCTTCCGAGCGGTGCGGTTCGTCCCGGAACTGTATGTGTTATCGGAAACGGGGTAGTAGTTGACCCCGAAACGGTGCTTGGTGAAATCGAAACTCTTAGTAAAATGGGAATATCTCTTAAAGACAGACTAATTTTAAGTGATAATGCTCATCTTGTTCTCGATTATCATAAGCGCGAGGATTCGCTTCGCGAGCAGTCACTCGGCTCTCAAAAAATCGGCACTACGATACGTGGAATCGGGCCTTGTTATTCTGATAAAATCGGCAGAAGCTACGCGGTTCGAGTTTGTGATTTGCGAGACCTTAATAAGCTCAAAGAAAAGCTTGTAAAAATCGTTGAGTACAAGAATAAAGTTTTCTCTGCTTTGTACGGCGGCGAGCCTATGAAAGCCGAAGAAGTATTCGAGAAATGTAAGATTTATTCTGAAAAACTTCTGCCTTATGCGTGTGATGCGACAGCTTATCTGCACGATTCTATAAAAAAAGACAAGTCAATTCTGTTCGAAGGCGCTCAGGGTTGTCTGTTGGATTTGGACCACGGGACATTTCCTTTTGTAACAAGCTCCAATGCCAGTGCTCTTGGTATGTCGGCGGGCTGCGGTGTGCCTGCCAAAAAAGTCGATAAGTTTATCGGCGTTGTCAAATCATATACCACGCGCGTCGGAGCCGGACCTTTCCCGACCGAGCAGGACAATGAAACGGGTAATTATATTCGGGAAAAAGGACACGAATACGGAACAACGACCGGCAGACCCCGCAGGTGCGGATGGTTCGATGCGGTAGCTGTTGCTTATTCAGCGGCCATAAGCGGAATTGATGAGATAGCAATGATGCATTTGGATACGCTCGCAGGACTTAAAGAGTTGAAAATTTGTAAAGAGTATAAAATCGACGGCAAGCGGACCGGATTTTTCCCTTCTAATGTGGATAAGCTTTCGAAAGCCGAGTGTGTTTATGAAACACTCCCCGGCTGGGATGAAGATATCTCCGGCATTAAAGATTTCAGCAGCTTGCCTGCAAACGTAAAAAATTATATACGTAAATTAGAAGAACTTGTCGGCGTGACGGTGAGTATGATTAGCATCGGCCCGAAGCGCAGCCAAATCATCTATAAACAATAAGAGGCCTGATTAATTTGCACAAAACATTTGCTGAAAAACGTCAGGAAACAGCCAAACGCTTGGGCATATCTGCCGAGCAAATCCCGCGGCACATAGCTATTATAATGGACGGTAATGGGCGATGGGCGGAGAATCGGAGCTTGCCCAGAGCCGAAGGGCATCGTCAAGGCGGCAAGACCGTCGAGAAAATAGCGGTACATTCGGTCGAACTGGGTATTGAGGTATTGACGTTATATTCGTTCAGTATAGAAAACTGGAAAAGACCTCAAGATGAAATTAACGCTTTGATGTTTTTATACAAGCGATACCTCGTAGGCATTCGTCCGATGCTTATGCGAAATAATGTTCGGCTGGTGCATTTGGGAACCCTTGAGCGGCTTGGAGATGATTTAATAGAGGTTCTCAACGGCACAATCGAAATGACGAGCAAGAATACCGGTATGGTGTTGGCACTGGCTTTGAATTACGGCGGGCGGGATGAAATCGTCGATGCGGTTAAAAAGATAGCCGGTAAATGCAAAGACGGTTCGATGGATATTGATTCCATTGACCATAGCTGCATCAGCACAAATTTATATACGTCAGGGCTTATAGACCCGGATTTACTTATACGCACTGCGAATGAACTTCGGGTCAGTAATTTTCTTCTTTGGCAGATTTCCTATGCCGAGTTTTACGTAACACCGGTTTTCTGGCCTGACTTTACCGAGCAGGAACTGGAAAAAGCAGTTATTGCGTATTCACACAGAGTCCGGCGATTCGGCAAAACTAATGCTCAGCTAAGCGAGTGAAATAATGCTAAAACATAGATTGTTCAGCGGGACATTAATGACGGTTTTATTTGTCGGTCTTATGCTTTTTGACGGCTGGCTCGATGGTTCGATTACATCGAATATCTCCGATGATGCATCTGTCAAAGGCACCATTATGTGCATTTTAATCGGCATACTTCTTGTTCTCGGACAGCTTGAACTATCATCTATGGTAAAGGCTAAAGGCATTCGCTGTTTTTTACCGGTTACTATAGCAGCCTCGATAATATTAGGCTGCAGTTGGTATTTTAATCAGTTGACGAGTTTTGCCCCGCATTTGTATATTTATTTTGCCTGTGCTTTGGCGGTGTGTGTACTGTTTGATTATCAATATCTCAAGTACGGCACAAAAGACGTCATAATCAACTGCGGGGTGAATTGTTTTTGCATATTCTATCTGGGTTTGCTGGCGGCATTTTCGCTTGGAATCAGGATTGATTTCGGTCTCTGGCCTTTGCTTATGTTCGTATTTGTTATTAAAACCGCCGATATCGGGGCATACACAGCCGGAAGTTTATTCGGTAAACACAAATTTTTTCCGAATATAAGCCCGCGTAAGACATGGGAGGGTATGGCAGGAGCTGTAATAACCGCGGTTGTGATTTCGATGCTCTTCTCGGCAGTATTTGATATAATGTCATGGCTGTTAGCTGTTGTTTTTGGTATCGTTTTTGCTTTTCTGGGTCAGTTTTCCGATTTGGCCGAGTCTTTGATAAAACGTGATGCCGAACAAAAAGATTCTGCTGCGAGCGTTCCGGGTTTTGGCGGGATACTCGATGTGATGGATTCGATATTATTGTCGGCGCCTTTTGCTTATTTGTTTTTTGGTTTGTTGAACAGATAGAGGCAAACTTTGGAAATTACCATACAGTTAGAACCTATTCAGAAAAAACTCGAGCTATTCGGGCCCGGCGACGGTCATCTTCGGCTTTTGAAGAAAAGCTTCGATGTTCAAATCTCGGCGCGTAACGAAAAACTTATCATCATAGGCAAAGCTGAAAACGTGAATTCCGCCGCAGAGATATTTGACAGGATGCAAAAACATCTTATCAAGCAAGGCTCGCTGACAGCAAGTGATGTGAAAATGATACTTGCTGCCAAAGAATTAGTTGATAAAGATTTACCGTCTGATGTTATTGGGGTTTATGCCCAGAAAAAAGTTATTCAGCCTTCGACTAAAGGACAGCTCAAATACATAGAGACAATGCTGAAAAATGATGTAACTTTTTGCGTCGGCCCGGCCGGAACCGGAAAAACCTATCTGGCTGTGGCGATTGCGGTTTCGATGCTCAAAAAAAAGCAGATAAGACGCATCATACTTGCCAGACCTGCGGTCGAAGCCGGCGAGAAATTAGGGTTTTTGCCGGGTGATTTACAGGCCAAAGTTAATCCTTATTTGAGGCCTCTGTTCGATGCGCTGGAAGATATGATGGAATTCGGCCAGATGCGTAAATTTATGGAGCTTGATGTTATAGAAATTATACCGCTCGCGTTTATGCGGGGGCGAACCCTTAATGATTCTGTTATTATATGTGACGAAGCTCAAAATACCTCGCCGCTTCAGATGCTTATGGTCTTGACAAGGCTCGGACTTGGTTCCAAAATGATAATCACCGGCGATATAACCCAGATTGACCTTCCGAGAGGACAAAAAAGCGGTCTTATCGAAGCGATAGAACGGCTTCGGAGAATAAAAGGTATCGGATATGTCGAGCTCGTACAAAGGGATATTGTTCGTCATAGACTTGTCCAGAACATTGTTCGGGCATACGGAAAAAGCGAAGATTAAACCTTATGCGTTTTTTTAGTAAAATTAATTCCCGAAGAGATAAAGTAAGGCAGAGTCTTGCCCAAGAGAGGTCTTCGCGCATTCGCAAACTTGCCGATGCTGAAATTGTTAACACAATTCTTCTTTGGATTTTATTTGTTGTACTTTGCGTTTTTGTACTGTCATTCGAGTTTGACGAGCAGATTACATTGCTGCAGGCCGGTTTTATCGCGGCGATTGTGATGCTGATATCCGCAGCCACAGCTTTGTATATTCATAATTATCAGCAGCGTATATTGCGAAATCGCACCAGAGGATTCGCACTGGTTTTTTTATTTGTTTTTTTGCTGGCGACAGTAAGAATCGGTACTGCTTTGACGGCTAATACCTGCTGGGCGACCGGTTCGGCGACGGTAGCTGCGATTATTTTATCGATTGCATACGAAAGGCGTTTTGCTCTTGGTTTGAGCATCGTATATTGTATGCTGGCAGCATTTGCGACATCGCTCAGTCCGGACATGCGGATTTTTATTATAATGGCTGCATCGGTTTTTACCTGCTGTTTGTCTTTGAAGGAAATTCGAACGCGAATTAAACTGCTTCAGGTCGGCGCGGTTGCGGCAGTTATTGTTTTTGTGATTTCGTTGTCTTTGGATTTATTAGCCGGTGATGTCAGACCACTCAGAGCTGTGAATAATGCCGGATGGCATGGTTTTGCGGCGATTTCCGTCAGCGTTATAATTCAAGGCTTACTGCCTCTTATCGAAAGGCTTTTTAAAATATCTACCAGTATGACGCTGCTGGATTACAGTGATGCGAATCAGCCGCTGCTTAGAAAACTTGCGATGGAAGCTCCTGGCACATTTAGTCATAGCTTGCTTGTCGGCTCTATAGCTGAAGCTGCGGCCGAGTCTATAGGACGCAATGGTCTGCTTTGCCGGGTTGGTGCATATTATCACGATATAGGAAAAATGAACAAACCACCTTATTTCGTGGAGAATCAGGTCGGACCGAACAGCAAGCACAAAGAGCTTTCGCCAGCGATGAGTCAGTTAATAATAGTCGGGCATGTCAAAGACGGCAAAGAAATGGCGAAAGAATACCGGCTGCCCGCCGTACTTAGACAGTTTATCGAGACCCATCACGGTACTACGCTGGTCGAATATTTTTATAATGAAGCTATGAAAAGACAAAACGGCGACCAGCCCCCAAGAGAAAGTGAATTCAGATACGAAGGGCCTAAGCCCAGAACTAAAGAGGCCGCTATTGTTATGCTTGCCGATGCGGTTGAAGGAGCCGTTAGGTCTCTTCAGGAAATAACACCTGCTAAGATAGATAATATCGTGCATGGCATAGCTATGAAACGGCTTCAGGACGGCCAGCTTGACGAATGCGATATGACGCTGCGCGAGTTAAGCCGCATCGAAGCAAGTATGGCAAAAACCTTAACTGCTCATTATCACAACCGAATAGCATATCCTGAAAAGAAATCTTCCGAAGAACAATCTGTGCAAACCTCGGATGATTCCGAATGATACTATGCGGAAAAAACGCTCAAACACCAAGTTAAATATTCAAATCACCTATTGTGTTAAGAAAAAAGATATTTCCTCGCAGGCAGTTAAAAAACTTGTAAATACAATCTGCGAAAAATTCGGTTTGTCAGAGGCGAATATCGGAATCGTTGTGATAGCCGACTCACAAATTAAGAAGCTAAACGCGAAATTTCTCGGCCATAATAAAATTACGGATTGTCTTAGTTTTGATTTGTCCGGTGATTCTTGTGTTAAATCGTTTGAAATAATTATAAACAACGCTCTTGCCGCAAGAGAGGCTTTGCGAAGAGGGCATTGTGTAAAAGCGGAACTGGCTTTATATATAACTCACGGACTGCTGCATCAACTCGGATTTGACGACCAAAAACCCGGCGACGCGAAGAAGATGCACAAAGCTGAAGATGAAATTTTGCAGAAACTGGGTTATAATTCGGTATATCAGCGATGAGGCTCTGCGGTTTTATCGGCACTTAAAAATAAAACAGGAACGAATCCAAAAAGAAACTGTTCGGAAAGATGCTTAAAAAAGACAAAGCTGTTTGCATACGGGCGAAAGATTATTCCGAAACTTCTCAGATTGTAACTTTTTTTACTTCTGAGAACGGGAAAATAAGCGCGATTGCCAAGGGTTCCAAAAGGTCTAAATCGGCTTTTGACGGCCCCATAGAGGTTTTTGCCCGAGGCCAAATAGTTTTCGCAGAATCCGAAAAAGCAAAACTTGCTACGCTTACCGAGTTTCAGCAGCAGCCGATTTTTGAAAATTTAATGAAAGATATTTTTGCTCAAAACGCATGCCTGTTCGCTTCGGAACTTATCGATTCGCTGACAGATGAACATGATGCCCACCCGCGTATATTTGATTTTTTTGTTCATTTTCTCGAGGATGTAAACGCACTTGAAGTAACAATCGAACATCGGCGGGATATTCTTGCGCTGGTTATTTTATTTCAGCTATCACTGCTTAAAGAATCCGGTCTTCAGCCGGTTTTGAATTACTGTCCGAACTGCAAAACACGGTATTTGCCGGATAATACACAATACGAATTGTATTTCAGCAGTGAGGCGAACGGTCTTATCTGCCGGGATTGCGAAGCTAATTTCCCTGACAAAATTCGTGCGACAAAATCAGCAGGGGAGGTACTGTATAATATTAAAAAACTTGTGGCGGTAAAAGAAACGGTTTTACGAGAAGTAGAAAAATTACTTATAGGCCATTTTTCGAACATAATCGGTAGACCACCGAGAATGGCAAAATATATTTTAGATGCGAGATGAAAGCGTCGGGCGATGATTTATAGAAAATATGGTTCAACAGGTATAGAAGTTTCGGCTCTCGGTTTCGGTGGGATGCGTTTTGAAAACCCCAGCGATATTGATTCCGGCGCCAAGCTTTTAAAAACAGCCTATGATGCGGGAATCAATTATTTTGATACCGCGCCGGGATACAGCGGAGATAAAAGCGAAGAAATTTACGGTGCCGCTTTTAGAGAGATGCTGAAAACCCGCTCACAAAAACCTTTTTATGTTACTACCAAATCTTTCGGCGGCGAACCCGAAGCTGTTAGAAAAGATATTGAAAAATCTCTAAAGCGTCTTGGGCTTGATTACATAGATTTTTATTATTTCTGGTGCATTATTACTCCCGATGAATATCACCGGCGCAAAAACAACGCAGTGCTGAAAGAGTTTGAAAAACTCAAGGACGAGGGGCTTATCAAACATATATGTGTTTCGACTCATTTGCCGGGTTATCAAATCGGCCCTATGCTCGAAGATTATCCTTTTGACGGTGTTCTTTTGGGATATTCGGCGATGAATTTTGCGTATCGTGAGGTAGGGCTTGATGCTGCAGCAAAATTGAAGATTGGCGTCGCCGTGATGAATCCTCTCGGAGGCGGGCTGATACCTCAAAATCCGGAAATTTTCAAGTTTGTTAAATCACGCGAAGATGAAACGGCTGCTCAGGGAGCTTTGAGATTTCTGCTTAATGACAGCCGAATAAATGTTGTTCTCGTTGGTTTTTCGAATGAACAGCAGATTGAACAAGCGATTACTGCGGTTAACGGCTATAAACCGATTTCTCCCGAAACTGTTGAAAAAATCCGAAGCGGAATAAAAAAATCTTTCAATCAACTTTGTACAGGCTGTCAGTACTGCGATAAATGCCCCGAAGGAATTGCTGTTCCGCGAATGATGGACACATATAACCATAAAATGTTTACCGGCAAAGACAGCAGTATAATTGATAGATTCTACTGGCATTGGTCTATAGACCTCGAGAATAATTATCTCGACAAATGCACTCAATGCGGCATCTGTGAAGCTGCCTGCACCCAGAGGCTGCCGATTCGCGAACGGCTGAAAGAAATGCGAGAAATTGTTGATGCGCACGTTGCGCAGAAGAAGAAAAATAATCTGCCACCCAACGAGCCTTAGCCGTTTTTATTCTTCGAAAAGGTCCGGCTGTCCGGTTTCTTTTTGTGAAGCTTTGATTTTAATCCCCAGATGGCCGCAGGCTTTTTGAGTAATTTCTCTGCCTCGTTTAGTTCTGCGGACAAACCCAATCTGCAAAAGATACGGCTCGACAACATCTTCGAGCGTATCTCTTTCTTCGCCTAAGGTAGCAGCCAGCGCTTCTATTCCCGCGGGGCCGCCGTTATAAACCTGAACAAGAGCTTTCAGTAATGACCTGTCTAATTCATCGAGTCCCAGCGAATCGACTCGTTCCATTTTCAAAGCATTTTCGACTATCTGATTAGTCAGCTTGCCCGAGCCTTTGACCTGTGCGTAATCTCGAATTCTTTTTAATAATCGATTAGCAATTCTCGGAGTTCCCCGGCTTCTGCCTGCGATTAATTCGAGTGTTCCGTTATCAAAATCGAGATTAAGTAAACCTGCTGAGCGTTTTATAATATCTTTAAGCTCAGAGGTATTATAAAACTCGAAGTGATAAAGCATTCCGAATCGGCTTCTAAGCGGAGCACTGAGCAATCCCGCGCGTGTGGTCGCGCCGATGAGCGTGAAACGCTTAAGCGGAAAATTTATCGTCTTTGCGTGTATGCCGCTGTCGACTGTAAAATCGACTTTAAAATCTTCCATAGCCGGATACAGAAATTCTTCGACCGGCGTGCTGAGCCGGTGAATCTCGTCTATAAAAAGAATATCGCCGCTGCCGATATTAGTCAGAAGCCCCATCACATCGCCTTGCTTGACCAGTGCCGGGCCGGAGCTGCATCTGATATTCGCTCCCATCTCATTAGCGATAATATGAGCCAGTGTTGTTTTGCCCAGACCGGGCGGGCCGTAGAGCAAAATATGTTCGAGCGGTTCGCCTCGTTGTTGGGCGGCTTTGATTGCGATATTGAGTTTTTCACGGATGTTTTCCTGACCGATGCATTCAGACAAGGTCTTCGGACGAAGAGAAAGATTAAAATTCTCTTCCTGTTCGTTGCGTTCTTTGCTGCTTATAACTCTATCTATTGCCATTTTATTAGTCGATAGTTAATAGTCGTTAGTATTTAGAGTAAGGTTTTATAGCTTTTTAATTAAACTCATTATCATTCGGCTGATTTCATCCGCTTCGGTTACAAATCCACCTGCTGTTTCTTGGTTAATATACTTCAATCTTTCGGCAATTGTGACTTGTGTTGAAAGTTCAGCACAACTGCCTAATGATATATGGAGAAAATGTTTATATTCTTTATTATAACGTCTGCCGAAACCTTCGGCTATGTTTGAAGAAATTGAGACGGCTGAGCGTCTTATTTGAGAAACTAATCCATATAATTCTTCTTTAGGAAAAGTTTTGGTTGATTCATAAATGGCTTCTGTCAAAGTGATTCCTCTTTGCCAAATTTCTAAATCTCTGAAACTGCTAATTTTATTTGGTCTTTGCGTTACCATTCTTCAATCTTCTATCTCTATCGACTACTCACTATTAACTAAAGACTATTTTAAACTTCGACTCCTTGCTTAAGGCGATAAACAATCGGAACAAGTTCTTCCGCCGATTTAACTTGCGGATGTTTTTGGCAGGCCAGTTCTATCAATTCCATCGCTTCGTTTCTTTTTTCTCCCCACGCTATTAATATTTCGAGCGTCTCGGCTTGGAAAGGCCTAAAGACCGCGCGTTCCTTTTTCTCGTCCAAAGTAACTGCGAAATCTTTCATCTTGCCTTTTAATTCCGCGATTATTTGCCCGGCCATTCGTTTTCCAACCGCCGGAAGAGCCAGCAGGATTTTTTCATCACCGTCTTCGATTGCAGCAGCGATCGTGCCTATCGGAATACTCAGAGCCTTTAACCCTTTTTTTATCCCGATGCCTTTTACGCTGATGAATTTATTGAAAAATTCGCGTTCGCCTATACTGAGAAAGCCTATCATTCTCGGAATCAAATTACCGCCGCCCAGCGAACCCTCGAAGTATTCTAATGTGCAAAGACTTATTTCGGTTCCGATTTTATCCGACAGTGTGCTTACACAATAACCCGGCAGCATTACTTCATAGCCGATATTGCCTACTTGAACCAGTGCCGTATCGGAATCGAGCTTAACAAGTTTTCCTTCGATTCTTGCTATCATATAATCTTATGGTCGTTTGGTTTAGATACTTTTCGAATTCGCACAGCACAAAGCAGCAGCCATCGCGTCGGCAACGTCGGCAGGTTTCGGAATTTCCTTCAGCGACAAAAGTACGCGTACCGTTTTTTGAACCTGTTCTTTCGAAGCCCTGCCGTTACCGGTAACAGATTTTTTTATTCTCGTCGCGCTGAAACTTTTTACCTTTATATCAGCCTGTGCACATTGCTGCAAGATAACTCCTCTTGCGTGTCCCATCAATATCGCCGTTCTCGGATGAGCATAATGCGAATACAGTTGCTCTATCGCCACAATATCCGGCCCGAAGGTATCGAGGATTCCTTTTATATCGCAGGCTATTTGATTTAGTCTTTTTTCAATAGGCAGTTTATCGCTGGTCTGAATAGTTCCCGCTTCGACGATTTTATCCTCACAGTTACGCCGTTCCAGAATCGCATAGCCGCATGTATTCAATCCCGGGTCAATACCGAGAATCCTCATTTGAATCTCCAGCCCGTTTCTCCGGGTTTATCCTCAAGCACGATACCGATTTCTTCGACATTTTTTCTAATAGCGTCCGCTGCTGCGAAATTCTTTTCCTTTCGCGCCAGCATCCGGCGTTCAATCAGCATTTTCACCAGACCATCGATAACTTTTTCGCTCGGGCCTATTGTTTTATATTCCTCGTCTATTATTCCAAGCACATCGCCGCCGAGATTATTAAACAAATTATCGACAGCCGTAAGCTCCGCGATTGATGTTTCTTTCGATTCCAGCAATTTATTCGCTAACCGCATAAGCTCGAATATCACCGATAAGCCGACCGATGTATTCAAGTCGTCATTCATTGCCTCTTCGAACTTGGTCTTAATAACTTCGAGCTGTTCGGTGATTTCCTTGCCCGGTTCGCCGTCTTCGGTTTGTCCCGCAATTTTTTTGCGGACAGCCTGAACGGTCTGATTAATTTTTTCATAACCGCTTTGAGCGGCGAACAGAGATGCGTCTGAAAAATCGAGCGGGCTTCTATAATGGCTGTTCAGAATAAGCTGTCTTACTGCCAGCGGGTCGTATCCGTGAGTTAGTTTTTCATGTGAGCCGCTGAAGACCTGCTTTAGCGTAATGAAATTACCCAAACTCTTGCCCATTTTCTGGCCGTTGACCGTGACCATATTATTATGAACCCAATAGCGTGCGAATTGTTCACCCGCCGCAGCTTCTGATTGTGCGATTTCGCAATCATGATGAGGGAATTGATTTTCCAATCCGCCTCCGTGAATATCGAACGGCTGACCGAGATATTTTGTGCTCATCACCGAACATTCGAGGTGCCATCCGGGATAACCCATGCCCCAGGGACTCGGCCATTGCATAATATGGTTCGTCTCAGCCTTTTTCCAAAGAGCAAAATCGGCGGGATGTGTTTTTTCGGCAGAAACTTCGACCCTTGCCCCAGCCATCATCTCTTCGATATTTCTTCCGGACAGCTTGCCGTATTCTTCGAATTTAGACACATCAAAATAAACCGAGCCGTTAACTTCGTAAGCGAACCCCTTTTCTATGAGTTTTTTAACCAATTCGATTTGTTCGACAATATGGCCGCTTGCCCGCGGGCTTATATTTGGCCGGACGCAGTTAAGCTTGTCCATATCATCGAAATAGCTGCGGGTATAATACTCGGCAATTTCCATAGGATGTTTTTTTTCCTTGGCGGCGGCTTTGGCGATTTTGTCTTCACCTTCGTCGGCATCGTCGGTCAAGTGGCCTACATCTGTAATATTTTGAACATACGTCACGTTATATCCGAGATAGCGCATATATCGCACGAGTATATCGAAACTTACGTAGCTTTTGGCATGTCCAAGATGAGCATGGCCGTAAACCGTCGGCCCGCAGACATATATTCCGACCCGACCATCGTTAATCGGCTTAAATTCCTCTTTGCGTCTTGTCAAACTATTGTAAAGCTCTAATGCCATTAATAAACCTCTTACTTAGACACTGATTAAAACCAAATTATAGCTTATTATTAGACACAGATTAACACTGTTTTTTAAAAATAATTAGACACGGATTAACACAGATTAACACGGTTTTTATTTATTAAAATAATTCCTTTCATTTCTTCGACACTTAAACATGGCCGATGGCGATGTAGTATTCGATGACAATTTGAGCAGACGAGAACCAAATCTTCTAATTTTGTAATGGTCTTTTGGTTATAATCTGAAATAGGTACAATGTGATGACATTCGATGAATCCTTTGCCAGATTCGCCATATACTACTTGAAAGTCAAAATCACAAATATAACATTTTAATTGCCCTATTTCTTGGGCTTCTTGTTTTTTCCTCTGTGTAAGACGGCTATTTCGTTCATAAAACTTATGGGTGCGATATACAGCTCTTCCTTCTGGAAAACTTATTTCTTCTTCGTCTTTTCCCTGTTGGTTAATGGCCTTGATGCCTTTTATACTAATGAACCACCATAAGGAATCAAGTGTCCACAAGTCAATGTTGAGTTTGCTTGCAAGTCCCAGAAGTGTTTCGTTTAATTTTTCATACTTTTCGCCATCACTAACTCCTCGGGGGAATACTGGCCATAAATTGAGGTTCTTCATTCCTTTTTCAACACGATTATTCCACACCCCATAGTTATTAGGAAATACCACCAGCAATATTGCAGTGATAATTGCTTTACCCAAACCATTGACTTGTTTAGCCTCATCAAAACGTTGTGCAAGAGATTTCTTTTCATTTATAAGGATTTTAAGTTTTTCTTTTAAAAAGTTCATATCAGTAGCAGCCGAATTGCCACTTCGAGATAGTCCCGTCCAATGTTTATTATTCTCAAACCGCAGAAATGCTTTGTAACTTTTGGCGTCAAGGTCGTTCAAGTTACGAGAAAAGACAGGCTGAAATCTTCTAATTACATCATCCTTTGATGACTGAATATTTCTAAGCTCTTGGAAAAATTCTTCATTTAAAGGAGAATTGGCATGGTTTAATAGGTCTTGAAGAATATCAATGCATTCATCCATTACCAATTTCTCCATTAGTTTGCGTGTCGATAAAATTAGCCTTAAAATTTTGACTGCGCATTCTTCTAAAATTAACTTAGTATTTAACCGTGTAAATCTGTGTTAATCCGTGTCTAAAGAATTATTTTGTTCATCTGTATCTGCGCCATAGCCGAAAATTCGGCGTTTTACTGTGACGGACTGACCGAAGTTAATTAATAGCCCGATTTGCAGTCCTGTGGCCTTCAAGTAATTTACTAATTGTACTTCGTGTATTGGTTCAAGTTTGCTTACTGCCTTAGCCTCTACGATTATTTTATTTTCAACGATTATATCGGCGAAATAATCTCCAACCGGTTTGGTGTGATATAGTACTTTGAGGGGAACCTCAAGTGCACAGTTTATGTTATTTTCATGCAGTTCGATTGCGAGTGCGTTTTTATATACTTTTTCAACAAAACCATATCCAAGTTCTTTATGTACTGCATAAGCAGCTGCAATAATCTTCTGTGATAGCTCGCTATACTTTAACATTATTTATTTTTAACCGTGTCAATCTGTGTTAATCCGTGTCTAAAGACTGCGTTTGTATTTTTTCTTAAGCAAAGTTATAGCTGTAGCGGCGATAGCTTCGCCGGTGCCTATCTCTCCGAAGCCCTCATTGGTTTTAGCCTTGATGTTTACTGTCGTAAAATCGATTCCCAGAAGTTCCGCAATACACCGCTTCATTTGCCCTTTATACTGTGCGAGCTTAGGCTCTTCGGCGTGAATAATTAAATCGACGTTTGCAATCTCCCATTGCTTTTCTTCGAGTTTTTCCTTTACGGTCAGCAGCAATCCTTTGCTGTCTGCGTCTTTGTACTGCGGATCGGTATCGGGAAACATTGTGCCGATATCACCTAAACCCGCAGCCCCTAAGAGGGCATCAACCACAGCGTGAATCGCGACATCACCGTCGCTGTGAGCTTTTAGTCCGCGGTCAAAAGGCACCAAAATTCCTCCGAGCATAAGCTTTCTGCCCGGTACAAGCTCGTGTATATCTGTACCGATTCCGCTTCGATATTCTGGTTTGGGTCTTTCTATCACAATACACCTTTGGTGCTTGGTATATCTTTTCCTGTTATTTTAACAGCCATCCCCAAAGCCTGCCCTAATGCTTTAAAAATTGCTTCGGCGATATGGTGGCTGTTCGTCCCGTATGGAACGGTAATATGCAGGTTTAATTTGCCGTTATTGGCAAAACTTGTAAGCATTTCTTCGAGGCACTCGACGTCAAAATCCCCGATTTTTTCCGTTCCGTACTGCACGTTGTAAACAAACTTGCTTCTGCCTGATAAATCTATGCTGACATTTGCCAGCGATTCTTCCATCGGCACCGACGCATGGCCGTATCTTGTAATTCCTTTTTTATCACCCAGAGCATCATCAATCGCCTGCCCGAGACAAATTGCTATATCTTCCACTGTATGATGTGCGTCAACATGTAAATCACCTTTGGCTTTTACGGTCAGGTCGATTTTGCTATGCTTGCTAAGATGCGTCAGCATGTGGTCTAAAAATCCGATGCCGGTATCGATTTCATATCTTCCGGCTCCGTCTAAATTTATGCCGAGCGATACATCTGTTTCATTGGTTTTTCTTTCGATTTTTGCGGTTCTGTCTGACATAAAATTTCCTCATTCGGAAAGAATTTTTTTAAGTGCTTTTAACAGCCTGTTATTTTGCTCTTCCGTACCGACCGTAATTCTTAGTTTATCGTCCAAACCGGGCAGATTGAAATACCTTACATATATATTTTGCCCTACGAGTTTATCATAAATCTCGTTGGCATTATAGTTTTTGCTTTGTACCAATACGAAGTTCGACTCGCTGCCTCTGACTGCAAAACCCATCTCCCTCAGATTTTCAGTCAATCTGTCGCGTTCTTGTTTTACTTTCTGCACATTTTGCCGGAAATAGTTTTGGTCTTTTATAGCGGCTGTCGCGGCTGTTATCGCGACCGCATCGACAGGGTATGAATCACGGACTTTTCTAAGGCCTTCTATGAGGCTTTTCTGTGCGATACCGTATCCGAATCTTATTCCAGCCAGCGAATACCCTTTGCTCATCGAACGCAGAATAAGAAGATTATCGAAATCTTTTATCAGTCTCGCGCAATTATCTTTTGCAAAATCGACATAAGCTTCGTCAACTAAAAGTACGCCTTTTAACTCTTTGGCCAGCGAGGCAATTTCTTCCACTGAAATAAAACTGCCGCTGGGTGCGTTAGGATTACAGACTATCGTTAGAGCCGCCTTGGCAGACGCCAACGCCGCCGGAAGATTAAATTCGCTATCAAAAGGAATCTCTGTTTTGGGACAGTTTTGGGCTTGAGCAAGAACCGGATACAACGAATAAGTCGGAACAGGATACGCGACTGGTCTGTCTTTATCACAAAATGCACCGAAAGCCACCCGAAGTAAATCATCTCCGCCGTTGCAGCAGATGATATTTTCCGGCCTGATATGATTGACTTGAGCTGCGGTTTCTCTAAAGACAGTTGCTGCCGGGTCAGGATATCTTCGAAGCTGCTCTGCCTGTATCCGGCTGACCGCTGCGGTTACCGCCGGCGAAGGAGGGTATGGATTTTCGTTGGTATTAAGCTTGATGACTTCAGTCTGTTTAGGCTGAAAACCCGGCTCATAGCCGGCCATCGCTTCTATATTGTCACGAAAGTACCCCATTGTAATGTTCCCGAAAATAAGCTTTTGCAGGAAATTATAAGCCTTTTCTCGGTCAATTTAAAGTATTGATTTCAAGACTTTTATGTCCCGCGGTTTTATGATATAATACCATTTTTAGAGGTGTTTCTATGCGGCAGAAGAAATTTTTTGGCATTATACTAATATTTGCAGCTTTTTGTATCACTTCCTGCGGGCAAAATGTTAAATCGGGCAATTTACAAGCCCCTCCCAAAAACATAATTATTATGATTTCCGACGGCAGCGGGTATAACCAGATTGAAGCAGCTGGTTTGTATCAATACGGCCAAGCCGGAACCCTGCCTTACGAGCAATTCCCGGTGGTCATTGCGATAAGTACCTATATGCAAGGCGGTTCTTATGCTCCCGATAAAGCTTGGGATTCGTTCGATTATGTGAAAACCGGTTATACGGATTCAGCCGCGGCGGCAACCGCGATGAGTACCGGAGTTAAAACATCATACGGAATAATCGGCCTTGATGCCCGCAAAAGACCGCAAAAACATTTAGTAGAACGCTGTCAAGAAAGTGGTAAAACAACCGGTATTGTTACAAGCGTCCAGATTAGCCACTCCACGCCGGCGGGTTTTGTTGCTCATAATGAATCTCGGAACAACTACGCCGAGATTGCCAATGAGATTTTTTACAAAAGCTCGCTCGATGTAATTATGGGAGCCGGGCATCCGTTATATAATGATGATAATCAGATTATAACCGAACCTAACGATTGGGATTTTAAATATGTAGGCTCTAAAGAAACATGGGCAGACTTGAGCAGTGGAAAACTGACCTCGGCATCCGGCGAGGATTGGGTTTTTATTCAGGAATGTTCGGAATTTTTGGCTTTAACTCAAGGCCCGGCACCGAAAAAAGTTATTGGGATAGCTCAAGTAAAAGGTACTTTACAGCAAGCTTGTTCAGGGGATGTTCACGCGGATGCTTACGCAGTACCTCTCAACCAAAATGTCCCTACACTCGCAGAAATGACTAAGGCGGCTCTTAATGTATTGGGCAGTAATCCGAACGGATTTTTCCTTATGGTCGAAGGCGGAGCGGTTGACTGGGCGGGCCATAACAATCAATCCGGCAGAATGATTGAAGAGCAGGTTGATTTTAACAAAGCTGTCGAAGCTGTTATTTATTGGGTCGGCGCCAACAGCAATTGGGAAGAAACTCTTATTATTGTAACAGCCGACCATGAAACAGGTTATTTAACCGGCCCGGATTCGGAACAGAAAGATTTCGGCCCGGTATGGAATCCTCTTGTTAATAACGGTAAAAATAATATGCCCCAAATGCAATGGAACAGCAAAGACCATACCAATGCGTTAGCCCCGTTTTTTGCACAAGGCCGCGGAGCGGATTTATTTAAAAAAGTGGCCGTTAATGTCGATTCACGCAGAGGCAATTATATTGACAACACCGATATAGCTAAAGTAATCTTTATGATGCTTGATTGATAGCTTGCGGTTCAATATTTGTCCGAATACAGTTAGTTCGAATTTGGGAGAGATTCATATGTTCATCGATTATGTAACCTTAATGCTTGTAAATATGGCCGCCGGCTTGTGCGCATTGGCGTTTTTCTCAGCCTTGTCCGTGCATAAGCAAGATAACCGTTCATGGTCGCCGGTATTTGCGATTGTCGGGTTTGTTGCTGTTATTACGGGCTTTGTAATGAGTTTCACTTGGCCGCTGCCTTATCCTTACAATATCGCTTTCGGCGAACTGTCGGTGTTATTCGGATTTTTATATCTTGCCGCCGCGGTATCACTGGTTAAATCGTGGAACCTTATGCCGATTTGCATATATGCTTTTTTCGCAGGCTTGACAGCCGTTGTGGTTGGAGTGCGATTCATTGACCTTGGACTGAGTCAAACTCCTGTTTTTTCAGGAACAGGTTTTATGCTGACCGGTCTAACAGGAATTTTGATGCCGTTGCTGCTTTTATATAAGGATAAAAAAATTATCAGATTTCTCGGTGCCTTATTACCGCTGTCCGCGGCTTTTATATGGGCGTGGATAGGCTATTTCGCTTACTGGTTTCATCTTGCACCGAAAAACTGAGTAATTAGAAATTATACCAAATATCCAATATATATTTTTTAATCTTGCAATAATATCGCGGATTCTGATAATTATTACAGTTATGGTTTTTTTAAGTATCTCGTAAATGAAAAATTTGATGCGAGATAATCTGATTATGGATAAGATAAAAGAAAGAATCCAGCGCGTAAGAGACAATATCAATAAAGCCTGTGACCGTTCAGGCAGAAATCCTGATGAGGTCAAGCTGGTTGTTGTCACCAAATCGGTCGAGATTGATGCTATAAAGCAAGTCATAAAGCTCGGCATCACCGAGCTTGGCGAAAACCGTGTTCAGCAGCTTAAAAAAGTTTCAGCTCAGGTCAGCGAATATTTAGAAGGTTCATCTGAAGACCGAATAAGCGCCGACAGTATCAAATGGCATATGATAGGCCACCTGCAGAGAAATAAAGTTCGTATGGTTCTGCCGATTATTTATCTCACTCACTCGGTTGACACATTAAGATTGGCCGAAGAAATCAGTTCCGCTTCTGCGAAATTCGGCCTAAACTCTAAAGTTCTTCTTCAGGTAAATACTTCCAATGAACCGCAAAAATACGGTGTTCCGGTCGGTGCTGCCGTTCATCTGGCCGAGCAGATTGAAACGCTGACTAATCTCGAGCTTATCGGTCTTATGACAATGGCTCCCCTGACGCACAATAAAGATATAATTATAAGTTGTTTTGCAAGAACCAGAGAGCTTTTCGAAGAAATGAAGGGCGAAAAAGTTGTCGGCCCGAACTTTACCGAGCTAAGTATGGGAATGAGCAGCGATTATGAACTCGCTATAGAACAGGGAGCGACGATAGTACGGGTTGGTTCAGCGATATTTGCAGGCTAATCGGGCCAAATAGCTTTTATACGCAAATCTGACATATTTTAAGTTGGCCAAGATTCTGGCAAAGTACCCCCCTAAATAAGCCGAAAACCTTGTTATAAATATTTGTAGTCTTAGTGCGCATAGTCTTATAAAAACTTGATAATTTCAAAAAAGATGCCGAAAGACGAAATAACATTTAAACAAGCACTGACGGATTTTACGGATGTTCTCTATCTTACCGACAAGGACCAGATAGCTCCGAAAATTAAAAAGCTGCTAAAACAGCAAAAGCTCACTTGTTTAACTCTTGCTGTAAATAAATTTCATGAAATAATTCCGAGACTCGATTTGATTGGTACTGTGGTAGTTGATACCCTTGGAACCGATGTATCAAAACCGCAAAAGCTCGCCCAGATTATAGAGTCGCTCGAACAAAAAAATATCGGTGTTATTCTGCTTACGGTCCCGCCGCAAAGTGCACCTCACCAATCAGACCCGACACAATCTCAGAACGTCAGCGATTTGTATAATAAAATAGATGTCGACGAGCTTTGGGTCAGAATCAGCGTTAATCTTGCATACCGCAAACGCTCTCCGGGACTGGTTGTAAAACCGGCCACTCCTCCCAAAAACAGCATCACTACATGCGGGAACCGACTTGCCGCTCAGCTTGATGCCACCGAATCGCTGGTTGAAAATCTTTCTGAACAGCTTCGGCTTGCCGGACTTGTTCAGCGTGATTTTCTTCCTGCGAAATTACCCAATACTGACAGGATAACATGGGCCTCGAATTTCCAGCCTGCCGAGTGGGTTTCCGGTGATATTTATGATATTGCAAGGCTCGACGAACAGCGGATAGGTTTTTATGTTGCTGACGTGGTCGGCCATTCGATGCCTGCGGCTCTTTTGACTATGTTTATAAAACAGGCTTTGGTTATGCGTCAGACAATCGGAAATAATTATCAAATTTTCGAGCCTGCCGAAGTAATGAAACATCTTAACGTTAGAATGGCCGGACAAAAACTTTCCGGCTACCAGTTCGCTACGTGCTGCTACTGCCTGATTGATACGGAATCGTTAGTTCTTACATATGCCCGCGCGGGACACCCGTATCCGATTTTAATAAGAGACGGCCAACCGCAGCAGCTTGAAATACGCGGTTCACTTCTTGGTATTTTCGAGCAAGCTATGTTCCTTCAGCAGAATATTCAGCTTCAATCAGGGGATAAGCTGATATTGTATTCCGACGGAGCCGAACCGTTCATCGGAAATTTCGACGATAAAAAAGGCTTCATCTTTTATGATGATTTTCTCGACATCATAAAATATCCCATCAATGAGCTGTTCGATAGGTTCAATGTCGTAATGCAGCAAAAACAATTACAGCTTGCCGAGATAGACGACATAACGCTCGTCGGCCTCGAAATCACATAACCACAAAACACCGTGTTAATTTGAGAAGATTCATCCTGCACTGTTTTTCCGTGACAGAATACCTCTAAAAAAAATTTTAATTTTTCTTGTATAATCAATCGATAATAGTTATGATGAGCGTGACGGAGAGAAAACCGTCATTAAAAACTTAACACTGAGAATTTCAGACGTTCTACCTCAAACCGCGAGTTTGAAAAAGAAGGAACGTGTGGAAGGCTCGGTGCTCTCATTTAGGGAGCACCGTTCGCTATTCGGTACGTATATATACCGATAGCTTTAGTGGTGTCTTCTCTTAGCATCAAAAGAGCACCGCTTAGCTTTCACGTCCTTCAAGGCTCTCGCGGGCCTGAGGTAGGCGTGATTGCGGCGGTGCTCTTTTTATATACCCGGCCTTGCGGAAACAAAAAAGAGTACAGCCATAGAGATACTTTGCGCCAAAAAGTTAGTGAGTAGTTAATAGTCGTTAGGTTCTGGATACTGGATACTCGATACTGGATTCTTGATTCTCGTGATAGAAAAATCAGCGTAACCTCCATAAGGAGTCCATAGGACAGTGCAATCAGTGGCTTGTGTTTATTCGTGGCTAAGGAGTTAACTAATTAACCAATTAACCAGTTTTTATCCGCCTGCGGCGGAAACCAATTAACCAGTACAGCTAACCTCCTGCTGTTGGGGCTTTGACGTACGTTCTGTATGGAACGTCATGAATGGGGGCAGCGGTTTGTTTTATCAGGCCGCTGATGATGGGTTC
>Ga0265293_10000524_pt1 | contig 91337 bp, 83 predicted proteins | sample Munlanlewell138R_FD_192505 | JGI IMG/M metagenome (GOLD analysis project Ga0265293, IMG submission 192505) | Leachate microbial communities from a municipal landfill in Southern Ontario, Canada - Leachate well 138R | ecosystem: Engineered > Solid waste > Landfill > Unclassified | place: Canada... | reverse complement strand
GTTTCAGTGGTACGATTTGGCATAGGCAGTCTCGTTTTGGTTGTGGTGTCGAATACCAGTAACCATAAGCCTTTGGCGCGAGATTGCCTACCCGTTTCTACAACAATAATGAAATTTCCGGGCTAGGTGCACTTCAGGCGCAAGCGTGTCCGGGGCGACCCGCGCCGGACACGCTTGCATTGCATGACCATTTCAGTCCATATCCCGCAACATGTTCACTCTGCCACAACATCGCCCGTGGCTGCGATTCTCGCCTGAGCCTGCCCATGGCCACAAGCCGTTTCGGGCTCGCCACGCAGACCTGCTCGGCTTGTACCGGCATGCGCTGCAGCATGCTCGGCACCAGCCAGCGATCCATTATTTCGACCGCACCATCACTTATGACGAACTGGATCGGCGCTCGACACGATTTGCTTTGAGTCTGCATGAATTGGGAGTCCAGCCAGGGGATAGGGTGGCCCTGTACATGCAGAATATTCCCCAATTCGTCATCTGTGCCCTGGGGATCTGGAAAGCCGGTGCAATTGGCGTGACCATCAATCCCATGAATCGGGCACGCGAATTGGCCCAGTTGCTGCGCGACAGCGCAGCCGCTGTGATCGTCATGCAGAACGGCCTTTACAGGGCCGTTGCCCAAGAGGTGCTGGGCGCCTTTCCGCAGGTGGTGCCCATCGTCACCAGTGCCGGAGAATTTCAGACTCGAAATGACAGCCGGGTGATCACCACGGATGATGATTCACCATGCGAAGGCGTGCAGTGCCTGGCTGATTTTATCGGTGACGGCATGGTGGACGCGAAGGCAACGGATGCCCTGGCCACACAGGCCGACCCTGCAGCACCCGCCATGCTGGTATACACGTCGGGCACGACGGGCGCGCCCAAGGGGGCCATCATCACTCATGCCAATATTGCCATCGATGCAGAATTATTTCGTGACTGGATGGCCTTGCGGGATGGTGGTGCAATCGTAGGGCTGGCTCCTTTGTTCCATATCACGGGCCTGGTGGTGAACATCGCCGTGGCATTTGCCTGTCTGGCTCCGGTCATTTTGACCTCACGATTTCACCCGGCCGTTTTGGCTGAAGCCATCCGTGAGCAAAGAGGGGAGTTCATCATTGGCGCAATCACGGCTTTCATCGCCTTGATGAACCACGAAGGTGTCCAGGCGGCCCATTTTGAGACCCTGGACAAGATCTACACGGGCGGTGCGCCTGTCCCGCCGGCCGTATCGAGGCAGTTTGAAGAAAAATTCGGCCGCCCCATACGCTGTACGTATGGCCTGACCGAAAGCACAGCCCTTGCACTGTCCGTGCCCCGCAATCTGGATACACCTCTGGATTCGAACAACGCGCTGTCCGTCGGCGTGCCCGTCTATGATACAGATGCCTACATTGCCGATGACGATGGCATGGCACTGCCTCCTGGGGCCATTGGTGAAATCATGCTCAAAGGGCCCCAGATCGTTCCGGGCTATTGGAACAATCCGGAATCCACCCGTGAGGCCTTCCTGGGGCAGTACTTCAGAACGGGCGATGTGGGCTACATGAACGAGGATGGCTGGTTTTTCATCGTCGATCGCAAGAAAGACATGATCAATGCCTCAGGCTATAAAGTGTGGCCCAGGGAAGTGGAAGACGTGCTTTATGATCATCCGGCCGTACTTGAAGCGGCGGTCATTGGCGTACCGGATGACTACCGTGGCGAAACGGTCAAGGCCTTCATCAGCCTGAAACCCGGCGGCCACCTGAGTGACACGGAACTGGTCGAATACTGCAGGTTGCATCTGGCCGCCTATAAATGCCCACGCATCATCGCGATCCTCGACGAACTGCCCAAGACGGCCACCGGCAAGATTCTGCGGCGGGCGCTGCGAGAAGCACGCTGAGGCCGCCTCACGCTTTCGACGTACCCGCCTCCAGAATGGACACAATCGAAAACAGGGTGAAGCAGACCGCACCCAGGCCGGCGAGCACCCTCGACGGGATGAAGTACACTGATTGATCCTGCGCCATGTCGACCAGGAACATGGCGGTGAACAGGCAGAACAGGCAGGTGAACACGGGGATCAAGGGGATGCGGTTGGCCAGGCCACAGGTGCGCCGCCAGACCAGCGCCAGCAGCCAGACCTTGGACGAAATGCTGTAGCAGACCATGCCCAGGCCGATCAGGACCAGCCCGGGTGCCGTAGTGACACTGGCGTCGGCAGCATACAGGTCGTACAGGCCCAGCAGGATCGCAACACTGCCCATCAGCATGACCCACCAGCCCTAATGCCAGCGCTCTCTTTCGCCAAACTCGTTTCTGACCTGGCGCACAATGGTGCCCACCAGGGCGATCAGGCTGCCGCAGATGAGGCTCAGGCCCAGCAGGACATTGCCTGCCACGATTTCGCTGGCTGCCCCGTGCCGGATCAGCAGGCCCAGCGCCCACAAGAGACCAATCACAAAAAGCACGCCCGGGACGAGCACGAACGCCCGTGCCACGGCGCGCGAATAGGCGGTCGCGGGGACCCCCGTCGCTGCCTGGCCCGCGGCATTTGCGGGGATCAGCGTGAACTTGCCCGAAGCTGCCGCGACCGTGGACACACAGGCGGCAATCATGCCCACGCCGATGATCACGTGCCCGGCCACGAAATGGTCGGCGTCGCCCTTGCCCAGGACAGACGCGCCCCACACAATGGTCACGAGTGCCGCGAGATAACCCGTCGTGGGCCACAGGAACATCAGGAACCGGTTGAATGAGCCGATCAATTGCTGGATGATCACCGAGGCCGTGGTAAACAGCGCGTAGCAGATGGCCGCCAGTGAGATCAGCACATGGCCCGAAACGAACGAACCCGGCCCATCATGCAGGCCCAGTACGTTGAGGCCCAGAAAAAAACAGATCAACCCCATGACCAGAGGGATCAAGCGAAACAAGATACTCAACCCGTAATTCATGCCGTCCTCCTTTTTATCTGACGTTTCGGGTGCCGGGCGCATCCACGCCTGGCAGCCAGCTCATTCGCTGACCTCGCGTGCTTCTTCGGTTGCCTCGGCTTCGGCGGCCTCGGCTTTCTGCTTTTCGATCATGCGGCCCGCCAGGATGCCGATTTCATACAGCAGGCACAGCGGCAGGGCGAGCAGGATCTGGCTGAGCACATCGGGCGGGGTGACGACGGCGGCCAGCACGAAGGCCCCCACGATCACGTAGCCGCGTACCTCGCGCAGCTTCTTCACCGACACCATACCGGTCTTGACCAGCAGGATCACCGCAATCGGCACTTCGAAGGTGACCCCGAACGCGATGAACAGGGTCAGCACGAAATTCACGTAGGCTTCGATGTCCGGCGCCGGGGTGATGGATTCGGGCGCAAAATTGGCGATGAAGCTGAAGACCGTGTGAAACACCACGAAATAGCAGAAGGCCATGCCCAGCAGGAACAGCAGCGTGCTGGAGATGATGAGCGGCAGGGCCAGACGCTGCTCGTGGCGGTACAGGCCCGGCGCCACGAAGGCCCAGGCCTGGTACAGCACATAGGGCAGGGCCAGCACGAAGGCGGCCAGCAGGGTCACCTTGATGGGCACCATGAAGGGCGTGATCACCCCGGTGGCAATCATGCGCGTACCCTGCGGCAGCGAGGACAGCATGGGCTGGGCCAGCACGTCGTAGATGGCCGAGGGCCCGGGATACAGGAACAGCACCACGAAGATGGCCAGCACGGCCACCACCGCCCGCATGAGCCGCGAACGCAGCTCGATCAGGTGCGAGATGAAAGTGTCCTGCGAGGAGGAATCGGCGGCGTCGGTCATTCGGATCGGGTCACGGGTTCTGAGGGCCTGGTCTCCGTAGGCGCTGGCCCGGGGGGCAGTGTGATGGGGCCTGCGGATTCCAGGTTCGACCGCGCGGGTTCGGCCACATCCGCGCCGGATTCCGCGCCCGCTGCCGTCGGCGTCATGGCGGATACGGCCGTCTCGTCCGCCGGTACCCCGGGACTGGGAGCCGGTGTGGCCGATTCTTCAGCGGCCCCCGTCGGGGCCGGGGCCGGGGCCAGTGCGGCCGCATCGCCCGCCAGTGTGGTGGACTCGCCCGCCACCTCGCCCGCCACCGCAGTCGCTGCCTCGTCGGGCGGCGTGTTCAGCGCTGATTTCACATCCAGTGCCTTGCGCGCCTGCTCGAGGCTGTCTTTCAGCGCCTGGGTGGGTTGCGTCACGCTGGCCTTGAGCTCTTCGACCGACGACGTCATGGATGACTTCACCGATTGAGCCGCGTCCTGCATCTGGTTCTTGATGTCGCTGATCTCTTTCAGGTCCACCTCTTTCTGGATGTCGGACTTGACTTCATTGACATAGCGCTGCGCGCGCCCCAGCAGGTGGCCGACCGTTCGGGCCACCTTGGGCAGGCGCTCGGGGCCGATCACGATCAGCGCGATCACGCCGATCAGCATCAGCTCGCTGAAACTGATATCAAACATGGTGGGGCAGGCGGCTGGGCATCAGGGCTATGTCGCCACGCCTGGCGATCCCGCAATGGGGGACCCAGGCGCAGCGTGTGGGTTCAGGTGTCAGGTGTCGGACTTTTCGCGCGCCTGGACATCCACGGTGTTGTCGTCGCGCACCTGTTGCGTGACGGCAGGCTTGGCGGCCCCGTCTTCGGCCTCGGCCTCTTTCATGCCTTTCTTGAAACCCTTCACGGCCCCGCCCAGGTCTTCGCCCACGTTGCGCAATTTCTTGGTGCCGAAGATCAGGGCCACGATGACCAGAACGATCAGCCAGTGCCAGATGCTGAAACTACCCATGAAGACTCCTTATGCAGCCGGTGCCGCGCGTTTGGACCAGGGGCGGGCGCCACCCAGGATATGGAAATGCAGATGATCGATTTCCTGCCCGCCTTCGGTGCCATTGTTGGCCACCAGACGAAAGCCGCCTTCGGGCAGGGGATTGCAGCCGTTTTCACGCGCCAGGCGCGGCACCAGCTGCAGCATGCGGGCCGTCCAGGCGGCATCGGCCTCGGTCAGGTCGGCCAGCGAGACCACGTGGTGCTTGGGGATGAGCAGTATGTGCACCGGCGCCATGGGGCTGATATCGTGAAAGGCGATGAATTCATCATCTTCGTGGACGATACGGGCCGGGATCTCGTGCCGGGCGATCTTGCAGAACAGACAATCTTGACTCATGGGGGCTCGCAGTTGTCGGGTCGTACCGCGACCCGCTCAATCTCGTATCTTGCCATATTTTCAGGGTGGCCGGGTTCCGGATGCGCAGGAACTCGCTGGCGGCCAAGGGTATGTCCTAGTGTGTTGAACGTATCCAAAATTGTATACACTTGATCCGTGGGCTGATGGCAGCCCCGCGGATACACATGATCTGCAGGTGGCATGGCGTTTCCGTGGAACCTGACAAATATCCGAACATGGCAAATACTTTCAGGCAGAATGCGCAGGTCGCGGTCATCGGCGCAGGCAATGTGGGCATTGCCGTGGCCTACTATCTGGCCACCGAGCAGGGCATCGACAATATCGTGCTGCTCGATCCCCTGCCCCCCATGAGCCTGACCTCGGCGCAATCGGGCGAAAACTATCGCGACTGGTGGCCGCACGCCATCATGACCGAGTTCACCAGTCACTCCATCTCGCTCATGGAACAGATCGAAAAGGCCCACCCTGGGGCGCTGGCCATGAAGCGTGGCGGCTATGCCCTGGCCACGCGCAACAGGCAGCCCGCAGAGCTCATCGAGAACCTGCACCGAACCTATGCGAACGGGGCGGGTGAAATCCGCACTCACGACGCCAGCCTGGGTCAGTACAGGTTCGACAGAACCTGCGCATGGCAAGAGGCCCCCGATGGGGTCGATGTCATCCTGGGGGCTGATCTGGTGCACCAGGCGTTTCCCGAGTTCGCACCAGACATCGAATCGGTCATCCACATCCGCCGTGCCGGGTCGATCAGTGCACATGATCTGGGCCGGGTCATGCTCGATGCACTGCGGGCCAGGGGCGTCCACGTCCATCCGGGGCGGGTGGTGGGCATCAGCCATGCTGGTCAGTATCACCTGGACGTGCTCGATGGCGCAGGCGGCTCGCAGACGCTGGTGGCTGACGCCATTGTCAATGCGGCCGGGCCGCATGCCAATGATGTGGCCCGGATGCTCGGCCAGAATCTGCCCATCTACAACGTATACCAGCAGAAAATCGCCTTCGACGACGTGCTGCAGGCCATCCTGCGCGACATGCCGTTCGCCATCGACATCGATGGGCAGACTCTGGCCTGGGCCGATGAAGAACGGGCACTCATAAACGACGACCCCGAAATGCGTCATCTGCTCGATGCCATGCCCGGCAATATTCATTGTCGCCCGGATGGCCCGAGATCCGGCCAGCGCATCAAGCTGGGCTGGGCCTACAACAAGGCGCGGTCCGACATCCGGCAGGGCGAACCACTGGACAGCCAGTTTCCCGAGATCGTCCTGCGCGGGGCCAGCCGCCTGCATCCTGGCCTGAAGGCTTACCTTGGCCATCTTCCGGCGGCGATCAGCCATTATGGCGGCTACTACACCATGAATGATGAAAACCTGCCCCTGATCGGGCCACTGGATGGCCACGCCGCCTTCATGGCGGTGGCCCTGTCGGGCTACGGCACCATGGGCGCCTGTGCGGCCGGGTCGCTGTGTGCCGCGTGGGTCGCGCGCAAGACGCCATCGGCGCTCGCATCCAGCCTCACCCTGGGTCGTTATGACGATCCGGCACTGATGGCCGAGATACAGGCCCATGGCCAGGGTGAACTCTGATGGGCAATGACGCGGCAGCGGCCGATGCCGGATCCGGTACCCGGATGATCGTGCACGATCTCCGCAACAAGATCCTCGAAGGCGTGTTGCCGCCCAATCTGCAATTGCTGCAGTCCGAAATTGCCGATCAATACGGGGTCAGCCGCATACCCGTACGCGAAGCCCTGAATCAGCTCAAGGCCGAAGGGCTCGTCACGCTCAAGAAAAACCGCGGCGCCTTCGTGGCCGGTGTCACGCTCGATGAACTCTACGACTCGTTCGACATCCGCATCGCGCTCGAAACCCATGCGCTGCGCCTGGCCGTGCCCAGATACACCGCGCACGACCTGAACGAGCTGCAAGCCATCCTCGATGAATACGATGAAAGCATCAGCCCGCACGCCTGGCGCGATCTGAACCTGCGCTTCCACATGGGGCTCTACACCCCCTGTGCCCGGCCCCGGCTTTTGAAACTGATCGAAGACAACGTCCTGTCGAACAGCCGCTTCCTGCGGACATACGTGTCCCTGGTCTCGGGCAAGACCGAGCCGCAAAGAGACCATCACCAGATACTCGACGCATGCGCTGCAGGCAATGTGGGGCTTGCCGTCGGTATTCTCGAAGACCACATCAACGCAACCCGGAGGGCATTGGTCAACAGCAACAAAGAACTGCAGTCCCGGCACGCCACCCTCTGATACGGGCCGGGCGCCAGGTCGCAGCACGGATTTTCGCTTCATCGATGCCGGATACGCCCGTGGGTGGCGCCGGCTTCAACACATCGTTTTCTGGTATTCGGAGGTATGACAATGTACAGGCACAACACGCTGTCATCGGCTTTTTCATTGGCCCTGTGTTCAGTGTTCATGGCGGCAGCCGCTTCATTTTCGACTGCGCTGCATGCGGAAACCTTCCCTGAAGGCAGCAAGATGGCGCAACTGTCCAAGGCGGGCACCATGAAGGTCGGCACGCAGAGCCAGTACCCGCTGGTGGGTTTTCAGTCGTTCGATGGCTACACCGGTTTCGACATCGAAATCGCCAGGCTCATTGCCGGCAAGTTGGGGATTGCGCCCGACAAGGTCGAGTTCGTGCCGGTTACCACGTCCACCCGTGAGCCCTTCCTGTCGGAATCCAAGGTGGACATGATCCTGGCGGCGTACACCATCAACCCTGAAAACCAGAAGGTCGTGGATTTCGCCGGCCCCTACTACATCACGCCCAACTCCATCATGGTGCCCAAGGGCAATCCGCTCAAGATCTCGAAAATGGAAGACCTCGAAGGCCACAAGCTGTGCGTGCCCCTGGGTGCAGCCATCGTGCCCTACATCAAAGCGCATTATTCCTACCTGAGCGACAGCCTCGTCTACTTCGACTCCAGCGCGAAATGCGCCGAAGCCATCATCAACGGGCAGGTCGATGCGTCATCCACCGAGAATGCAATCCTGGCCGCGCTGGCCGCGCAGCACGACGGCAAACTCGAGGTCATCACCAGCATCGAGTATCGCCCGGGAGAATACGGGGTCGGCATCCAGAAGACCGATGACAAGGTCTTCTGCAAGTGGATCAACAAGACCCTGGATGAGATCTATGCCGACGGCTCGTGGGCACAGGCCTACAAGGATACGCTGGGCACCGTGCTGTCAGGGCCCGTACCCAACCCGCCTGCACCTGGCGGCACATGCCGGTAGTTGGCTGACGTGGCGTTCTCGGCCATCATCCTCACGATCGGCGCGGCGTTCCTGACGACCGTCGCGCTGACCGTGCTGACCATCGTCAGTGCCACCCTGCTGGGGGTGCTGCTGACGATCGCCAGCATTCTGCCGGTGTCACCCCTGCAGAAAACGGCAGCGGTCTACATTCAGGTGGTGCGCAACACGCCGCTCACCATCGTGTTCTTTCTGGTTGTGTTCGGCTTGCCCCAGGTCGGCTTCGTGCTGCCATTCTTCCCGTTCGCCTGGCTCGCCCTGACCCTGTATACGGCAACCTTCGTGGCCGAAACCCTGCGTTCCGGGGTGCTCTCGGTGGCCGTGGGCGAAGTCGAGGCCGCACGAGCACTGGGGCTTTCATGGCACCAGTTGCTGGCCAGCCTGATCCTGCCGCAGGCGGCGCGTTCCATCGTGCCGCCCATGACCAGCAATTACATCGCCCTGCTGAAAAACACCTCCATTGCCAGTGCATTCGGTGTGCTCGAGGCCACCGGTGTCATGGTCGAAATGGTCAATCAGAACAGCAGCTACGTGATCCAGATCATGATCCTGACGGCCGGCATCTATCTGGCCCTGTCGCTGGGCATGGGCCTGCTGGGTGACCTGATCGAGCGCAAGGTCAGGTTGACGCGATGAAGCAGAACGCGTTGTTCGACAGCCCGGGGCCGCGCGGTCTGCGCCTGATCCGTATCGCCACGCTGATCTGGGTGCTGTGCCTGCTGCTGATCGGGGCCTATGTCGTCTGGCGCCTGGATGCGCGCGGCCAGTTGGCGCCGCAGAAATGGCTGCCCTTCGTCACCAACATCAAGCTGCTGAAGTTCCTGGGCGACGGGCTGCTCCAGACCCTGAGTGCCTCGCTGGTGGCCCTGGTGCTTTCATTGCTGGCCGGCGTCGTCCTGGCCATGGGCCGGGCCCTGGGCCTGGCGTGGCTGAGCCTGGTGATCGGCGCCTATGTGCAGGTGTTTCGCGGCATCCCCGTGCTGCTGAACATGCTGTTTCTTTTCCTTGGCGTACCCCTGGTGCTGCATCTGAACATATCCGCCTACACGGTGGTGGTGATCGCCCTGCTGCTGTACAACTCGGCCGTCATTGCCGAAATCATGCGGGCCGGCATCGCCGCGCTGCCCGCCGGGCAGCGCTCGGCCTCGCTTGCACTGGGGTTTTCCGAATTCCAGACGCTCAGGCACGTTCTGGTGCCGCAGGCGATACGCCTGATGATCCCCGCGTTGATCAGCCAGTTCATCATCATCATCAAGGACAGCGCCCTGGGCTTCATCGTGGGCTTCCACGAAATGACCGCCAAGGCGCAGAATGCCGCACTTCAGCTGGGCAACCCACTGCAGACCTACATCGTCATCGGCGTGGTCTATGTCGCCATCAATCTGGCGGTGGCCCGGATGAGTCACTGGATTGCCCACAGGAAAACCCATGCAGCATCCGGTCACTGAGCGGGGCGCGGCAAGCCTCGATCAATGACCCGAGAGGACGCAAAGACATGCACGACATCATGATAGCGCTGCGCGACGTCAGCAAATGGTATGGCGACTTCCAGGTGCTCAGGAACATCGACCTGCAGATCGGCAAGGGGCAGGTCGTGGTCGTCTGTGGTCCATCCGGCTCGGGCAAATCCACCTTGTGTCGTACCATCAACCGGCTCGAGAGCATCGACAAGGGCACCATCGAGATCGCAGGGCAGCCGCTGCCCTGCGAAGGCAAGGCATTGCGTGACCTGCGCGCCAACGTCGGTATGGTCTTCCAGAGTTTCAACCTGTTCTCGCACCTGACCATCATCGAGAACGTGACCCTGGCACCCCGCAAGCTGCGCCGCAGCAGCAAGGAAGAGGCGCATCGGCACGCGCTGCAACTGCTCGAAAGCGTGGGGATCGCCTCCCAGGCAGACAAGTATCCCGCCCAGCTCTCGGGCGGCCAGCAGCAGCGGGCGGCCATTGCCAGGGCGCTGGCCATGCGCCCGCAGGTGATCCTGTTCGATGAGCCCACCTCGGCGCTCGACCCGGAAATGGTGGGCGAGGTCCTTGAGGTGATGACCCGCCTGGCCGAAGAAGGCATGACCATGCTGGTCGTGACGCACGAAATGGGTTTCGCCAGGCGGGTGGCCGACCGCATCCTGTTCATGGACGAGGGCGAAATCGTCGAAGACCGCAATCCGAACGATTTTTTCAATGACCCGGCCACCGACAGGGCGCGGGCGTTCCTGAGCCGCATTCTGTGATTCTGGATCAGGAACCGTGATCAACCCGTACAAGCCCGGGCCCGCACGCCTCGGGTGTGGATGAAAAAATGACCGTATATTCAGTGAACGCCGACATCGTCATCATGGGCGGGGGCGTCGTGGGCAGCGCCCTGGCGTACTTCGTCAAGCAGCTGAGCCCTGCGAGCGAAGTCTGTGTGATCGAACCCGATCCCACCTATCAATACGCCTCTTCGACCTTATCCTCCGGGGGCTGCCGGGTCCAGTTCACGGCCCCCGAAAATATCGACATGTCCTTGTACAGCATCGACTTCATCAAGACATTTTCTGAGCGCATGGGTACGGCGCGCCACGAGGCGCACGTCGACTGGGTCGAAGGGGGCTATCTGTTCATCGTACCCGCCGGGGTCGCCAATCAGCTCGAGCGCAATGTCCGCCAGCAGGTGGCCCGCGGTGCGCACGTCGACCTGCTCGATCGGGCGGCGCTCAAGGCGCGCTTTCCGGCCATGCACGTGGATGATCTGGCACTCGGTGCCCACAGCCCGGGTGATGGCTGGTGCGACCCCAATGGCCTGTTGTGGGGCTTCAGGCACAAGGCCGAGGAACTGGGTGCCACGTATCGGGCCAACAAGGTCGTTGCCGCGTCTGTCGGTGCTGCCAAGGTCGATTCGATCCAGCTGGAGGATGGCACGCGGGTTACGGCGCAGGCCTTCGTGAACACGGCGGGGGCCTGGTCGGGCGAACTGGCTGGCCTGTTCGGCATGCGGCTGCCCATCGTGCCCATGCGCCGTTTCGAGCACTACTTCACACCGGGCAGTGTCATCGGGCCGCTGCCGTATGTCAAGGATCTTGCCCGGCTCGCTTTCCGCTCCGAAGGCCAGGGATACTCAGGTGGTCTGGTCGACGGTGATGAGACCCGCGGCTTCAATTTCGAGGTCGACCACGGCTATTTCGAGCGCGTGGTGTGGCCAGCGCTCGCACACCGGTTTCCTGCCTTCGAAGCCGCCCGGTGCCACCGCACCTGGGCCGGGCTCTACGAGGTCAATGAGCTGGATGGCAACCCCGTGATCGGCGCCTGGAACACCCGCCTGCCCAATCTGTATACGGTGGCCGGGTTCTCCGGCCACGGGATGATGCACGCCCCGGCCGCTGCCATGGCCATGGCCGAACTGATCATTTATAGTGAATACCGGACCATGGACCTGTCGCGCCTGGGTTATGAACGGGTCGAAAACAATGCGCCATACCCGGAACAGGGGATTCTTTGAGTACATTGGATCCATATATTGGATCCAGGCCGGCATTCGGCCCCCCCTGCCACTACACGGGTAGATGATGTGCTGCCGTCACGTTCAGTGCACGCCAATCAGGCTTCCAGCAATTCAAGCCTGCTGACCCCAGATAAATCTGAATTCTGCTGCGCGATCCACAGATCATGAGTATCCTGCATGGCTAGCCAACTTCGGGGGCTGCGACCCAGCGCCTTGGATAGACGCAACGCCATATCCGGGGTAACGCGACTGGTGCCCTTCAGCACTCGGCTAATCGTCGACGCAGCAACGTCCAAGCGTAATGCCAATTCTCTGGCGCTGATCCCGTAAGGCGCGAGATAAACCTCAGTGATGAACTCACCAGGATGCGGGGGGTTGTACATTGTCATTAGTGATAATCCTCGTAGTCGATGATGTACGCATTACCATCGACGAACTCAAACGTGATGCGCCAGTTTCCATTGACAGTCACCGCCCATCGGCCTTTCTGGTCACCTTTGAGCGAATGCAGGCGAAAGCCTGGCAAATCCATGTCATCAACCGTGGTTGCCGTGTCCAAAGCTGTCAGCTGCATGCGTAAACGCCTGGCATGGCTTGCCTGAACACCCGCAGCGCTGCCGGTCTCGAAGAATCTGCGCAGACCCTTGTGACGAAATGACTTGATCATTCCCATGATAAATGCGCATTGCGCAACACGCAACATACGTCCAATGCACCATCTGTTGCTCGAACATTCGAACACTAGTGTCCAGTTAAATTGATGGAGGGAAAGCGGACAGCCATGATCACCTGTGCAGAGCAGTTTCGGGTCATGGCCTTCGCGCAGCTGACCTACCGGGAGAGTCTGCGCGACATCGAAGTCGGCCTGGCCGCCCAGAAGGACAAGCTCTACCACATGGGCTTTCGCGAGCCGATCAAACGCTCGACGCTGGCCGATGTCAACGCGCTGCGTCCGTGGCGAATCTATCCACTATTGCGGAAACGGCTGGATACAGCGATCAACGAAAGAAGCTGACCGCACCGATCAACCCCCGCCCCGTGCCGCCTTCTCCGCCAGCCCCGACAGCCCTTCGCGGCGTGCGAGTTCGGCCAGCACGTCTTCGGGGCGCAGGCCCTGGGCGGTCAGGGCCACCAGGCAGTGGAACCACAGATCGGCCGTTTCGGCCACGATGCGCTCGGGCTGGCCATCCTTGACCGCCATGACCAGTTCGGTGGCTTCTTCGCCGATCTTCTTCAGGTAGGCATCCGGCCCCCTGGCCAGCAGCCGCGCCACATACGATGTCTGCGGATCGCCGCCACGCGCCGGCAGCCGGCTGGCCAGCGTATCGGCCAGCCGCGCCAGCAGGGCGCCCGTGGTGTTTGCGGCGGGAGGCTCGTGCTCGACAGTGGTCGGGTCGGTATCGCCCAGCATGCCCTGCCCGGCCGCCTTGCTCGTTGCCGGCATGGGTTCGCTGCCTGAGGGCACCGCCGTCGCGTGCGTGCCGTAGATCTCGTCGGGGTCCTTCAGCACCGGGTCGGTGCTGGCCCAGCCCAGATCGGAGTGTTCGGGCGGGATGCCTGCGCCTGCTTGCAATGCGGCATCGCCCCACGCCTGCAGTTGCCGGAAGAAGCAGCGTGCGCGACCGGTGTGGCAGGCCATGCCGCCGGCCTGGTGCACCTGCAGCAACAGCACGTCGCCATCGCAATCCAGGCGGATGTCGTGCACCTGCTGTACGTGGCCGGATTGTTCGCCCTTGCGCCACAGGCGCTGGCGCGAGCGTGAGTAGTACACGGCCTGGCCGGTGCGCACGGTTTCACGCAGGGCTTCGGCGTTCATCCAGGCCACCATCAGCACCTGGCCGGTGGCCGCATCCTGAGCGATGGCCGGAATCAGCCCCTGGGCATCGAAGCGCAGTTCGGCCAGCCAGCCGTCATCCGGAGTGGTCATGCCGCCCCCGGATGGCGGGTGTCGCGCACCCGGATGCCTTGTGCAGCCAGGTAGGCCTTGGCCTCACCCACGGTATGCTGGCCGAAATGAAAGATGCTGGCAGCCAGCACCGCGCTGGCATGCCCTTTCAGGATGCCGTCGGCCAGGTGTTGCAGCGTGCCCACCCCACCCGAGGCGATCACTGGCACCGGCACTGCATCGGCCACGGCGCGCGTCAGGGCCAGATCGAAGCCTTCTTTCGTGCCGTCGCGGTCCATGCTGGTGAGCAGCAGCTCGCCCGCCCCCGCGTCGGCCATGCGCCGGGCCCACTGGACGGCGTCCAGCCCCGTGGCGCGCTGGCCGCCGTGGGTGAAGACTTCCCAGCGGGCCGGCTCACCCTCGGCAGATACCCGGCGCGCGTCTATGGCCACCACGAGGCACTGCGCGCCGTGATGGCGCGAGATCTCTTCGATGAGCGCGGGCCGCGCCACGGCCGCGCTGTTCACCGAGACCTTGTCGGCACCCGCATCGAGCAGGCGCTGCACGTCGGCCAGCTGGCGCACGCCACCGCCCACCGTGAGCGGGATGAACACCTGGCGTGCCACGGCCTCGATCACGGGCAGGATCAGGTCGCGGTCTTCTGTACTGGCAGTGATATCGAGGAACGTGAGCTCATCGGCCCCCTGTTCATCGTAGCGGCGGGCAATCTCGACCGGATCGCCGGCATCCTTGAGGTGGACGAAATTCACCCCCTTGACCACGCGCCCGGCGTTCACATCCAGGCAGGGGATGATGCGGCAGCACAGGGTGGAGTCGCGTGCGCCCGCTGCACCGGCCGTCATGCCGGAATCATCCGCTGCCATGCCGGGTCCACCGGTTACCGTGCTGGAGCCACCGGCTGCCACGCCAGACCCACCGGCTGCCATGCCAGATCCACCGGCTACCGTGCCGGACCCGGCCGCCGTCATGCCTGATCTCCGCCGCACAGCGTATCGGCCAGATCCTGCGCCTGGGTGAAGTCCAGCGTGCCTTCGTACAGGCTGCGCCCCAGAATCGCGCCCTCGATGCCGTCGTCGGACGCCGCGCACAGCGCGCGGATGTCGTCCATGCCGTGCACCCCGCCCGAGGCGAAGATGGGGATGCGCACCTGTTGTGCAAGCCGCAGCGTGGCCTCGATATTGACCCCGGAGAGCATGCCGTCGCGCCCGATGTCGGTATAGATGATCGCCTCGACCCCCTGGTCTTCGAACTTGGTGGCCAGATCGAGTACGTCGTGGCGCGTGAGCTTGGACCAGCCATCGGTGGCCACCTTGCCGTCGCGTGCATCGAGGCCCACGATGATATGGCCCGGAAATGCCGTGCAGGCATCGCTCAGGAAACCTGGATCCTTCACTGCGGCCGTGCCGATGATCACATAGGAAATGCCGCTGTCGAGATAGTCTTCTACCGTATCGAGGTCGCGGATGCCGCCCCCGATCTGGATCGGGATCTCGCCCTCGAGCGCATCCACGATGGCTTCGATGGCGGCCCGGTTGCGCGGCCGGCCGGCCACGGCGCCGTTCAGGTCGACCAGGTGCAGGCGACGCGCCCCCTGGTCGAGCCATTGCAGGGCCATGGCGGCCGGGTCATCTGAAAATACGGTGGCGTCGCCCAGATCACCTTGGCGCAGGCGCACGCAGTGCCCGTCTTTGAGGTCTATGGCGGGGATGAGGAGCATGATCGTCGTATCGAGAATGAAAATGGATGCGGCCGGCCGGCATCATGGCCGCCAGTGGATGAAGTTATCGTACAGGCGCAGGCCGGGGCGTGCACTCTTTTCTGGATGAAACTGTACGGCAAAAATATTGTCGACTGCAATCGCACAACAGAACGGCCCGCCGTATCGGCTGCTGCCGTACACCACGGCCGCGTCGTCTGGCTGCGCAAAATAGCTGTGCACGAAGTAGAACGGCGTGTCCTGAGCGATGCCCTGCCACAGGGCGTGCGGGCGCACCTGTTGAACTGCATTCCAGCCCATGTGCGGGATCTTCAGCGGCCCGGCGCCGGTGGCGGCAGCGCCGCCTGCCGAATCTGCAGATTGCCCGGCCACGATCTGTATATCCGCAGCCGATCGGGCACCTGCAGCCGATCGAGGCCCGGCGGCAGATCGAGCCGCTGCAGCCGGTCGGGCCCCTACAGCCGCTCGGGCCTCGGCGGCAGATCGGGTCCCCGCAGGTTGTGCAAAACCGGGGCCGCCAAAGCGCAGTACGCGCCCGCGCAGCAGGCCCAGACCAGCCACCGGGCCCTCTTCACTGGCTTCGAAGAGCATCTGCTCGCCCACGCACACCCCCAGCAGCGGTTTGCTGCGCGCCGCATCCAGCAGCGCGTCGAGCAGGCCCGAGGCGCGCAGCGTGCGCATACAGTCGGGCATCGCCCCCTGGCCGGGCAGCACCACGCGGTCGGCTGCGCGGATGTCCGCTGCGCGACGCGCCATGCGGATGTCCTGGTCGGGCGCCACCGCTTGCAGCGCCCGCGCCACCGAGTGGAAATTGCCCATGCCGTAATCCACGATGGCGATCCGACCCATGATGGCTTACAGCGCGCCCTTGGTGGACGGGATGGCCCCGCCGGCGCGCGGATCGACCTCGAGCGCCATGCGCAGCGCGCGCCCAAAGGCCTTGAAGATGGTTTCGCACTGATGGTGGGCGTTCTCGCCGCGCAGGTTGTCGATATGCAGCGTGGCGGCCGCGTGGTTGGCAAAGCCCTGGAAGAATTCGCGCGCCAGGTCCACATCGAACTGGCCGATGCGCGCGCGCGCATAATCCACGTGATAGAACAGCCCCGGGCGCCCGGACAGGTCGATCACCACGCGCGACAGGGATTCATCCAGCGGCACGTAGGCGTGCCCGTAGCGCCGCAGCCCGGCCTTGTTGCCCACCGCCTGGGCCAGTGCCTGCCCCAGCGTGATGCCCACGTCTTCCACGCTGTGGTGGTCGTCGATGTACGTATCACCCTCGCAGTGGATGTCGAGGTCGATCAGGCCGTGGCGGGCGATCTGGTCGAGCATGTGATCCAGGAAGGGTACGCCGGTCTGCAGCGTGCGCTGGCCACTGCCATCCAGGTTCAGGCTGACGCGGATGCGGGTTTCGTTGGTGTTGCGTTCTACGCTGGCGGTACGAGGGCTCATGAAAGGGTCAGGGCTCCGTGCAAGGACGGCGGGTGCTGGATACCGCGCCCGCCAGAGGATCAGGAAGAGGCACTGGACGGGGCATCGACGGGTGCATCGGCAAACCCATGGGCAGCCGCATCGGCAGACCCCGCATGCAGGCGCAACCGGGCGCTGGCGGCGTGCGCCGGCAGGCCTTCGCCACGCGCCAGCGTGTCGGCGATCTGGCCCAGCGTCTGCGCGCCGGCGGGCGACACCTGGATCAGGCTGCTGCGCTTCTGGAAATCGTACACCCCCAGAGGCGATGAAAAACGCGCCGTGCGCGACGTGGGCAGCACATGGTTGGGGCCGGCGCAATAATCACCCAGCGCCTCGGAGCTGTACGCGCCCAGGAAGATGGCCCCGGCATGACGGATGTGCGCCAGCAGGGCCTGCGGATCGGCCACCGAGAGTTCGAGGTGTTCGGGTGCGATGCGGTTGACGAGCTCGCAGGCCTGGGCCAGGTCGCGCACCTGGATCAGCGCGCCGCGCCCCGCCAGGCTCTGGCGCAGGATGGCCAGCCGCGGCTGTTCGGGCAGCAGCCGTTCGATGGCCGCATGCACCGCATCCAGATAGGCGCCATCGGGGCACAGCAGGATCGCCTGCGCCAGCTCGTCGTGCTCGGCCTGCGAGAAGAGATCCATGGCCAGCCACTCGGGCGGCGTGCTGCCGTCGGCCACGATGAGGATTTCGGACGGCCCGGCGATCATGTCGATGCCCACCGTGCCGAACACGCGCCGCTTGGCTTCGGCCACGTAGGCATTGCCCGGGCCGGTGATCTTGTCGACCGCCGGGATGGTGGCCGTGCCGTAGGCCAGCGCGCCCACCGCCTGCGCCCCGCCCACGGCAAAGACCCGGTCCACCCCGCCCACGGCGGCAGCGGCCAGAACCAGCGGATTGCGCGCGCCACCCGGCGTGGGCGTGACCATGATCAGCTCGGCCACCCCGGCTACCTTGGCGGGGATGGCATTCATGAGCACGGAAGACGGGTACGCGGCCTTGCCCCCGGGCACATACAGCCCGACGCGATCGAGCGCCGTGACCTGCTGGCCGAGCACCGTGCCATCGGCCTCGGTGTACGTCCAGGTGTGCGCGACCTGGTGTTCGTGGTAGCGCTGGATGCGCTCGGCCGCCGCCTGCAGCGCGGCACGCTGCGCTTCGGGCAGGGCCTGCAGGGCTGCGTGGCAGTCGGCCAGCGGGATTTCGAGCCCGGCCATGTCATGCGCCGCGACCTGATCGAAGCGCCGGGTGTATTCCAGCACTGCGGCATCGCCGCGGGCGCGCACGTCTTCGAGAATCTGGCGTACGGCGGTTTCCATGGCCTGGTCCTGGGCCGCGTCGCGATCGAGCAGGGCCGCCAGCGCGGCATCGAAACCAGGCGCCCGGGTATCCAGGCGGTGAATCACGGACATGATGAAGGCAACGGTTGCATACAGGGGTCCATTATCTCAGATAACGCCTGTCGTGGCGTGGCCTGCGCAGGGCCTTCACCGCTCGCGCCTGGACGGCTGCCACTTCAGGAACAGGCGTTCGAACAGCCCGATGGCGGCAATGCCCAGCGAGGTGAATATCGTGATCGACAACAGGGCGGCGAACACCAGCGCAATATCCATGTTGAACTGGCCCGACAGCACCAGGTAGCCGATCCCCATGTTGCCGCCTATGAATTCGCCGACGATGGAGCCAACCAGCGCAAGCGGGAAGGCCACTTTCAGCGCATCGGTGATGTACGGCAGCGCATGCATGAGGCGCACCTTGGTGAACATCTGCCAGTTGCTGCCCCCGGCCAGCTTGGCCAGGTCGAGAATATCGTCGTCGATCTCATTGAGCCCGGTGAGCGAGTTGACGAAGATCGGAAACAACGCAAGCAGGAACGCCAGGATGATCTTCGAGTCCGGACCCAGCCCGAACCAGATCACCAGCAGGGGGGCGATGGCAATTTTCGGAATGCCGTTGAAGGTGGCCAGAAACGGCAGGATGATGGATTTCGCGCTCTTGACATACACCACCAGCAGCGCCAGCAGAATGCCGACCACCACGCCGATGCCCAGGCCCAGCAGGGTCGTGCCGGCCGTGATGGCCAGGTTGGCGACCTGCAGCCAGAAGGTTTCCATGAAGCGCGCCCAGATCTCCGTCGGCAGCGGCAGTATGTACGACGGGATGTCGGAGTACGGCAGCAGGTACTGCCAGATCAGCAGCAGAATGGCCACAAAGACAAGGATTCTGATCGAGTTCTGCATCAGCCTTCCCACCTGGTGCCGATATCGCTGCGAATCCGCGCCGACAGTTCGATGAATGCAGGCTCGGACAAGGTGTCCACCGTGCGCGGCCGTGGCAGGTCGATCGGAATGATCTCGCTGATTTTCCCCGGCCTGGCCGTCATGACGACCACGGTATCCGACAGCAGTATGGCCTCGGCGATGCTGTGGGTGATGAAGATCACCGTGTTCCGGTTGGCCTCCCAGAGTTCCTGCAGCTTGAAGCCCAGCACCTCGCGCGTGAGCACGTCGAGCGCGCCAAAGGGCTCATCCATGAGGATCAGCGGCGGGTTCATCAGCAAGGCCCGGCAGATGGATGCGCGCTGCTGCATGCCGCCCGACAGCTGATGCGGATAGTGGTCTTCAAAGCCCTTCAGGCCGGCCATTTCGAGCAGTTCGAGTGCGCGCTGCCTGAAATCGGCCGGCCTCTTGTGGCCCAGTTCGGCCACGAAGAACACATTCTCCATGACCGTGCGCCACGGCAGCAGGACAGGACTCTGAAAGACCATGCTGGATTGCCGGATCGGGCCCGTGACTTCGTTTCCAGCCACCATGATGCGCCCGGATGTGGCCGGAATCAGGCCCGAAATCAGCCGCAGCAGCGTCGATTTCCCGCAGCCGCTGGGCCCGACGATGGACACGAAGGAATTGGACGCGATATCCAGCGTGATGTCGGTGAGCGCGGTGACCTGCGCGCCGAACCGCTTGGATACCTGTTCTATGGATACCAGGTTGGACATCGGGGTCTCGTCAGCTGCCGCAAGTGCCTACTGGCCCGCCGGCATGGCAAAGACCTGATCCACGCCCAGATCGGCTACATCGAGATTCATGGCCTCGGCCACCATCTTGATGGTCGACTCTGCGCGGTCACGCGTGATCGTGCCGTAGCCATGTTCTTTCATGTAGCCGGTATTGATGCCGTGGGCGGCCTGCTGCCATTGCCGCAGCACGGTATCGTAGTTCAGCGTCGGGTTGTACTTGATCATGATTTCCGCCGCCTTTTCCGGGTTCTCCAGCGAGAAGGTGACGGCCTTCTTCATCGAGTCGTACAGGCGCTGCGCCTTCTCGGGCGACTCGCTCAGGGTCTTGTCGCTGGCGATCAGGACATAGCCATAGGCATCGAAGCCGTTTTCGGCAAACGACAGGAAATGGGTGTCCTTGCCCTGCTTGGCGGCAATCACCTCGAAGGCCGGCACGTCGCCGTCGCTCGAAGCCGTGAACAGGTCGGCCTGGTCGCTGAGCACCAGCGAGATATAGACGCTGGGGTCGGCGCTCAGCCAGTTGACGGGCAGTTCGCTCATGTTCTGCAGGCGCAGGATGATGGGCAGGATCACCCGCACGCTGTCGGCGCCCGAGGCGGCGATGCGGGCGTCTTTCAGCGAAGCCAGATCCGGGTACGGCTTGGTCGAGGCCAGGCCCATCGTGGATTCGTCCATGTAGATCATGAACGTCTTCACCTTGGCCCCCTTGGCCACCGCCTGCACGACCGGTGCTGCATCGGCCATGCCGAAATCCGCCTTGCCGCTGTCTATGGCCGCGATCACCGCACCGCTGCCGGCCGCGGGCAGTGCATTCACCTTGAAGCCGGCGTCATCGAAGTAGCCGTTCTCGATGCCCACGAAGTAGGGCGCATGCCGGCCATGGAAGGCGTAGTTGGCGAGCAGGTCGATCTTTTCTTTTTCCTGCTTCGTGTCCGTGTTGGCCGCCTGCGCGGAGGCCATCCCGAAACAGACGCTGAGGGACGCCGCCAGAATCGCGGCTTTGGATAAGGTCTTCAGATTCATGCGAGTTCTCCTGTGATGGGCTGCGTTCCGGCAGCATTGTACGGATGGGGCGTTGTCATTTTTCAGCCTGCAGGCCGGACCATCTGGGGATGGCCTTCGTATCGATATCGAACAGGTCCAGGGCACGGGCCACGCTGTGCGTGATGACCTCATCCAGGCTCGTGGGTTTCGTGTACAGCGCCGGCACGGGCGGCATGACGATCGCACCGGCCTCGGTGACGGCCGCCATGCTGCGGATGTGGCCCAGATGCAATGGGGTTTCGCGCAGCATCAGCACGAGCCGGCGCCGTTCTTTCAGGGTCACATCGGCGGCGCGGGTGAGCAGCGACGAGGTGATGCCCGTCGCGATCTCCGCCATCGAGCGCACCGAACAAGGCGCAATCAGCATCCCTTCGGTGCGGAACGAGCCACTGGAGATCGAGGCGCCGATGTCATTGACATGGTGCAGGACCGTGACCTTTGCCTCGAGATCGGCCGGCCGCAGCCCCAGTTCATGGAACAGCGTCAGTTGCGCCGATTTGCTGATCACCAGATGCGTGGCAATGCCCTGCGCCTGCAGCATTTCAAGGGCGCGCACGCCATAGATGGCGCCCGAAGCCCCCGAGATCCCGACGATCAGGCGTCTGTCAGCGCTGCGCATGGGGTGCGATCCAGTCTGCCAGCCGGATGTTCTCGACCCCCTTCAGGCGCTTGCGTTCGAATTCCTTTTCCCGGCCCCAGGGGATGGTGGCATCGATCAGCAGCCGGCCCCAGTGATCCTTTTGCTCATCGCGGTAGAACGACGGCGTGTCCGGAATGATCAACGTGTCCTTGTCGGGCCGCGAGCGGGTGAGAATGGCCCACATCACGTCATTCATGTCGTGGATGTCCACGTCTTTGTCGACGACGGTGATCACCTTCGCCCACGTGGGTTCCGCGCCGATCACGGCCAGCATGACCTGGCGGGCATGGCCTTCGTAGCGTGGATCGATCTTCACGATGGCATGCGACACGAACGGCTGGCAGGCGACATCGATGATGCCGGGCAGGCTGGCATTGAGTTTCTGGTAGATATTGGCAGAGATCGAAAGATCCAGGGCCAGCACTTCTTCGGATGAACCGCACAGTATGCTGTGGAATATGGCGTCCTTGCGCACGCTTACACCCAGCACTTCAAAGACGGCGTTGGACCCCTCGGGCGTATAGTACCCCATGAATTCGCCAAACGGCCCCTCGGGGCGGCGCACGTTCGGCAAAAACCGGCCCTCGATCACGATCTCGGTTTCCACGGGCACTTCGAGGTCGATGTGCCTGCACGGGCGCATGGGGATATCGCGGTTGGCCAGCCGTGCGGCCACGTCCAGTTCATCCACATCGTAGGGCAGCGGCGCGGCGGCCGACAGGAACAGCGTGGCGGGCGGGCCGATGAGCATGGCGGCTTCCAGCGGTTCGCCCCTTTTTTCTGCAATCTCGTGGTAGATGGTCAGGTGGTGCTTGGGTGCGAGGCGGCAGCGCAGTTCCTGGTCGCTGATGTACATGGATCGGTGGAACGACAGGTTGCCCACGCCGGTGTCCGGATCCTTGGCGATGAACATGGCCGACGTGAAGTACGCGCCGCCGTCGAGCTCGGAATAGGTGATCAGGGGCAGATCGCTGAGCCTGCATTCAACGTACTCGGGGAGATCGCCTTCGGCAGGCCGGGGCCGGTGCCCCGACTCGGCCGCGCCCAGGGAAGACAGGTTGTTCCATTCTTTGCAGAAGCGGGCCGGATCGATGCCGATCAGTTCGGCGAGCCGCTCGCGCGTGCCATAGATGTTGGTCAGCACCGGGAACTTCGTGCCCTTGACGTTCTTGAACAGGATGGCCTTGCCGAGCTGGTCCTGTATCACCTTCGTGACCGCCGCCAGCTCATGCGTGGGGTCGACCTCGCGGTCGATTTCTATCAGGTCGCCCCGGGCTTTCAGGGCATTCATGTAGTCACGCATGGCGATTCCTTGTCCGGCCTTTCATGGTCTGTGTGGTGTGTGAATGCCCCGGCATACGGCGGCATCGGTGTACTGGATGACCAGCCGCCCGATTGTATACACTGCGTGATGGCAGAGAAACTTCACCACGCTGAGTGTAATGGATAATGTCGATTGCATTTCGAGCCATTGGATGTTTGCGCTCGACCTGTATGCGCGCGCCGGCGTAGCCGATGCCTGCCTGGCCCTGCAGGATGAGGCCGGGGTCGATGTCTGCCTGCTCCTCATGGCCCTGCTGGCCGTGCGCGTGAAGCAGCGGCCCCTGTCCTGTGCAGAAATCCAGGCGGCCGATGACGCCATCGGGCCCTGGCGGGCAGAGATCGTGCACCCCTTGCGTGCCATGCGCCGCCGTCTGAAATCGGGGCCGTTGCCCGCGCCATCCGATGCCACGGGCCGCTTTCGCGAAACCATCAAGGCCTGCGAGCTGCAGGCCGAGCGCCTGCAACTCGAGGTGCTGGCCGCCCATTTCGATACGCTGCCCCACGGGGGGTCCGAAGCGCTGCCGGTGGATGGGCCGCTGGTCGCCACGGCCAGGCGGGTCGTCGAACATTGCGCGGCCCGGCACCCGCAGGCCCCAGGGCGCGGGCATGCCCCGGCGCCGAAGCCCGCCGCCCGGGCAACCAGAACGGCTGGGCTGGCCCCGGATCTGCAGCGCCACCTGCGGCACGTTGCGCAGCAGGCCGCTGGCGTCGGGCTGCGGCAATAGCCGTACCATTCAGGGATTCGTCTCCAGACCGGCATCAATTGCTGGGGATCGGCGCGTTGTTGCGCTACGCCCGGCACCTTGATGGACATGGACCACATCGGTTCCTGCGCCATGTTTTCCTTTTTTGACGGCTATTTGCACCAGCCAATGTCAGCGTCGACGCGCCCTCCGGAGCTGTCCTGAAAGGCCGCGGAAAATTTGTTGACACTCGTGGATCTGCATGTTAATTTGTACGGACCAATCAAATATAAATATGACAGACCGTGCATTATGAACGGCAGCATTAACGCCTAGTAGTGCGCAAAATGTCCGGTCAAAGACATGTCGAATTCTCCATGGAGACTGACTTGAGCAACAAAGGCAAGAATTATCGTCTGGGTTTCGATACCGGTGGCACGTTTACCGACTTCGCACTATTTGATGAGTCCGGCAGCACATTGCATGTTCACAAGGTCCTGAGTACCCCCCAGGATCCCGCGCTTGCTGTCATCTCGGGCATCGAGGATCTTGTCAAGCGACTCGATATCGACGCAGCGCGGGATCATCTGACCATCTACGGTGCAACAACGGTCGTGACCAATGCGGCGATAGAGCGAAGAGGGGCCCTGACAGCCCTGCTGGTTACAGAGGGTTTTCGGGATATTCTCGAGTTCCGTCGTGAACAGCGCTATGACATTTACAACCTGTTCATGGAATTGCCCGAGCCGATCGTACCGCGCCACCTCGTCTACGGCATCAAAGAGCGCGTGAATGCTGATGGGGATGAGGTCACCCCACTGGATAAGGGCTCGTTGGACGACGCCATTGCCAGAATGAAAGAAGAAGGTGTGCGCTCGGTGGCCGTTTGTTTCCTGCATTCCTACGTCAATGACGCACATGAGAGGCAGGTTCGTCAATTGATCGAAGCGGCTCTGCCAGGTGTGGATGTGACGCTGTCCTCTGAACTGGTTCCCGAGATGCGCGAGTTTGAGCGTGCCTCGACGACTTCCCTCAATGCGTATACCCTGCCGTTGCTGCGAGAGCACACCGGAAGCCTGCGAAAACATCTGGCAGCACTCGGCTTCAAGGACGACTTTTACCTCATGCTTTCGAGTGGCGGCATCCTGAACTCGGAACTGGCAAGCAAGATCCCGGTGAAAGCCATCGAGTCGGGGCCTGCGGCGGGTGCTATCGCATGCACATATTACAGTTCATCGATGGGGTATCCGAACATATTGTCCTTCGACATGGGAGGAACGACGGCCAAGCTGTGCGTCATCTCCGAAGGGCAGCCTTCCGTGACGAATAAATTCGAGGTTGCCCGTGTCGCGCGTTTCGAACGGGGCAGTGGGCTGCCTGTGCGCATCCCGGTGATCGACATGATTGAAATCGGTACGGGCGGCGGATCGATTGCCCGAATCGACAATCTTGGTCTGATCCAGGTGGGGCCACGCAGTGCAGGGGCAAGCCCCGGCCCGGTATGCTACGGCCAGGGGGGCACTGCACCGACCGTGACAGACGCCAACCTGATTCTAGGCTACCTCAATCAGGAATATTTTCTTGGCGGCAGCATGAAATTGGATCATGCCGCGGCGCGCAAGGCGATACAAACGGACATCGCAGAACCCTCGGGCATTGCTCTCGAAGAAGCCGCATGGGGCATATATGCCATTGCTACTCAGAGCATGGTGCGCGCCGCCGCAGTCCACGTTGTCGAACAAGCAAAGGATCCACGAAATTTCACCATGATCGCCTTTGGAGGTGCCGGGCCTCTGCATGCTTGTCGGGTGGCCAAGTCACTGGGCATCGGCACCGTAATCTGTCCCTATGGTGCCGGCGTCACGTCAGCGGTGGGGCTGCTGGTCGCGCCATTGGTGATCGATTTCGGCTTTACCCGCAGAATGCCGCTCTCGAATCTCGAGTGGGATCATGTGCAGGCGATCTATCAGGATCACGAGGAGGCAGCCCGGCAGCAGATCATACAGGCCGGTGCTGACCCCGATCGGATTACCGTGACACGCACCTGCGACATGAGGTATGTAGGTCAAGGTTATGAAATATCCGTATCGTTTCCGGCCTCTGTTGAGAAGCATTCCGTTGCCGATGTGCTGCTGAATGCCTTCCACCAGGAGTATAGAAGGATTTTTGGGCGTGAGATCGAGGGTGTGCCGGTTGAAGTATTGAATTGGCGTGGTGCCGTGCGCGCAGAATCGCCGTCGTTGGCACTTCGTTCTGCGACCAGATTGGGATCACAGAACCTGCAGGATGCACGTCGTGGGATGCGGAAAGTCTACATGCCCGAACAACAGGGCTATGTGGATGCCCCCGTATACAACCATGACCTGCTGCCATCCGGAGCCGTGTTCGAGGGGCCGGCGATCATCGAGCAGAAGGAATCAACAACCGTTGTCATTCCCGGCAGCAGCGTCCGCGTTGATGAACAGCTCAATCTTATCATTCAGTTGGACTAGGTGGGACAGGCAATGGCTTACGATCCAGTAACTTTGAAAATGATGTGGGACCGCCTCATTGCGGTGGTTGATGAGGCGGATACAGCACTAGGCCGCATGGCATTTTCCACTGTCGTTCGCGAGGCGCATGATTATGTCACTGTCTTGCTCGATGCCTCGGGCAGATCAATTGCGCAATGCACATACAGCATCCCGTCCTTCATTGGCACATTGCCGACTACTGCACGTCATATTTTGGCGCGCATACCGCCGGACACCCTGCAGCCCGGTGATGTAGTGATCACAAATGATCCGTGGCTGGGCACTGGGCACCTGCCCGACATTACAATGATCTCGCCGATTTTTTATCAGAACCGGTTGATCGCGTTTGCGGGTAACGTGGCTCATATGCCGGATATCGGGGGTCGCGCATTTTCTGCCGACGCAAGAGAAGTTTTCGAGGAAGGGTTGCGTCTGCCACCCATGTTTCTGTATCGGGCGGGGCAGCCCGCCACAGAACTGTTTTCCATCATCCGGTACAACGTTCGGGTACCAGAGCAGGTGTTTGGCGATCTGGAAGCAGGCCGCAGCGCCAATGAGGTGATGGCCCGTCGCCTCGCGGAATTTCTCAAGGATTATCGGCTGCCTGATCTTCAGGAGCTGGGTGAAGAAATGTTCACTCGATCTGAAAATAACATGCGTGAAAAGATTGCCGCATTGCCCGACGGAGAATATCGCAACGCTTTGATCATGGATGGTTTTGACCAGCCATTGAAAATCAACACCAAAGTTGTGATCAAGGGCGACCAGATAGAAGTCGACTATACCGGCAGCTCACCCCAGATCGATCGGGCCATGAATTCGGTTCATAATTATACGTACGCCTATACCGTATATCCGCTCAAATGCATCCTGGATCCCGATACGCCCAACAATGAGGGGTCATTTCGTCCTCTGACGATATCGGCGCCCGAAGGAAGCTTCCTGAATCCCCGGCTGCCTGCTGCCGTCAACGGGCGGCATCTGGTTGGTCACCTGCTCAGCTTTGCAATTTACGGTGCGCTCAAGGACATCGTTCCCGAGCGCATACTGGCCGATGGCGGCTGTGCTCCCTCGTGGGTGCTGGTTCTCAATGGGCAGCATGAAAACGGCCAGGCATTTTCAAGTTTCATGTTTTTTGCAGGTGGTCAGGGGGCGAGAGACGGTATGGATGGGCCAGCCTCGCTGCATTTTCCGACCAACATATCATCCGTTCCTGCCGAACACATGGAGGCCACCTGTCCGGTACGGATCGAGTTCCGTGAGCAGATCCCGGACTCGGGTGGGGGTGGCAAGTGGCGTGGTGGCAACGGTGTGCGCCTCGTATTGCGCAGCCTGGCCACGGGGCCCTGCGCTGTGACTTTGCAATGTGAGCGCATCCATCATCCGCCAAAGGGATTGTTCGGCGGGCGCGATGGGGCGGCTGGGCGAGCCATGCTGAACGGCCGTCCTGTAGACAGGCCGAAGGAACAGTTCATTCTGCATCCCAATGACGTTCTCATGCTCGATCTGCCCGGCGGCGCAGGTTATGGCAATCCGCTGGAGCGGAATCCTGAATCTGTGCTGGCGGATGTCAGGGCAGGCACTGTGAGTGAGAAAAGTGCCAAAGAGGTCTATGGGATATTTCTGGGTTCGCGCGGGCAAGGTGTGGATCTGGAGGCGACCGAGAACCATCGTGCCAGCGTACGCACGCAATCATGAGGTGACATGATGAATAAGGCGCAGCTGCAGGGTCTTTCCATTGAACAGATTCGTAAACACATTCGTGACGGAGCCTATACCGGTGACACCATGGGGGTGGCCGATGGTCATGTACAGGCCAATCTGGTCGTTTTGCCCAAAGAGGTGGCATTTGATTTTCTTGTGTTCTGCCAGCGAAACCCGAAGCCGTGTCCCTTGCTAGACGTGACTTTGCCTGGATCGCCGGTTCCGGAACTGCTGGCCCCCGGCGCCGATATTCGCACCGATATCCCGCGCTACAGGGTATTTCGCCACGGCGAACTGGTCGATGAGCCAACAGATATCCAGTCCTATTGGCGCGATGACCTCGTCGCTTTCCTGCTGGGTTGCAGTGCAACCTTCGACAATGCGCTCAGAAATGCGCACATGCCCCTGCGCTTCCTGGATCAGGATACGATCCCGCCAGTATTCGTGACAAATGTGCAGTGCAGGAAGGCAGGGTCGTTCCATGGGCCGATTGTGGCCACGATGCGTCCCATCCCCAATGATCTGGTTGTCAAGGCGGTACAGCTTTCCGGACGGTTTCCTTCGGCACACGGTACCCCCATACAGATCGGGTATCCAGAGAGAATTGGCGTTTCTGATCTGTCAAACCCGGACTACGGTACGCCGCTTCCTTTGAAACCATCCGAAGTTCCCGTGTTTTGGGCCTGCGGGGTGACGCCCCAATCGGTTGCCATGGCTTCCAGGACCGAATGGATGATTACACATGCTCCGGGCCATATGTTCTTGAGTGACAGGCACTATGAGCAGGATGCCGTTGTCTGAATGATTCTGTTCAATCGAAAAGGAATATGAAATGAAGGAAAGGATGGTATATCTCAATGGGGAAATCGTTCCCTATGAAAAGGCGACGGTGCCCTTGCTCAACACGTCTTTTCGGTACGGCGCCATGGTTTTCGAAGGGCTGCGAGCGTATTGGATACCACAGTCGGGGACACTGAACATTTTCAGACTCAAGGAGCATGCTGCGAGACTGCTGGAATCGATCAAATTGATGCGCTTCGAAGAGACTTATACATCGGAACAGATCGAGCGGGCCGTGATCGATTACCTCGCAGCCCTGAAACCAGCACAGGATGTGCATATCAGGCAGATGGTCTTTCTTGACAGTGAGGAGTTCTATTATGCAAGAGGCCCCTTGCAAATGGCCGCGGTGGCCGTACCCATGGGCAGGCGCCGCGGCTTTGAAAAAGGGATCAACTGCAACATCTCTTCCTGGCGGCGTATTTCAGATCAATCCATCCCGCCACGCATAAAATGCGCCGGAAATTATCAGAACAGCAGATTGGCACATATAGAATCCATTGAGTCAGGCTATGACTATCCGCTGATCATGAATGATCGGGGCAAGGTATCCGAAGGCGCGGGTTCGGCCGTGATGCTGGTTCGGCATGGTGCCCTGGTGACGCCTCCGGCAACCGCGGACATTCTTGAATCGATCACTCGTGCAACCTTGCTCGAGCTGGCCAGAGACAGGCTCGGCCTGAGCGTGGAGGTGCGCGAGGTCGATCGTACGGAGCTGCTTCTGGCTGAAGAGGTTTTCCTCTGTGGTACCGCAGAGGAAGTCGTACCCGTCGTGGGAGTCGATCGTGTAAGGATAGGGGCTGGCGTACCCGGGCCAATCACCTGCCAATTGCAGGAAGAGTTATTGGCGGCAGCGCGTGGAAATGAGCAGCACTACGCAGATTGGCGCACCCAGGTCACTTTCTGATTATCAGGCTTTCCCTTGGTGCCTGAATGCGCAACACAGATGCATGACTTGCCGCGGGACGATCAATGAAATCAATCGATAAAACCTGTATTGGCTTGGTCAGCAGGGTGCTGGCCTGGGTTGCTGGCTTTCTCATATTGGCATCCGCATTGATCGTCTCCATGGACGTACTGACCAGAAGTGTACTGCGGCTGACGTTCTTTCAGAGCTTTGAACTCAGCAGCTATGCGTTTGCGGCGTCAGTATCCCTTGGATTGGCCTTTACGCTGATCTCGCGCATGCATATACGTATTGAAGTGGTCTACGTATTGTTCAAGCCCTGGATGCGTGCCTGTCTGGATCTCGCTGCAATACTGACACTTGCCGGAACTGCTGTCGTATTTGCGTGGTTTGCGTTCCAGACGGTCTGGTATTCCTGGTCGATCAATTCCCACTCCAATACAACGCTGGCAATGCCTCTGGCATTGCCGCAAGGCATTTGGTTTGGCGGGCTGGCCTGGTTTGCCATCACTGCCGTCTGGTTGTTCGCACGAGCCGTTCTCAACTTGATCCGGAAAAGACCACAGGCGATATCGCGTGAGATCGGAGTGTTGGCGTTACAGGAAGAAATTGATCAATCTGAAATTACTCTGGATCATTCGAAGAATGAATAGCAGATGATCGACGGCCTGTGAAACATCCGTCATGAAAAGAGAGCGTCCATGTTACTCGTCGCCCTGGTTCTTCTTCTCGTTTTTATCGCGGCAAGCCTGCACGTGGCAGTGGCGCTGGGCCTGCTGGGTTCGGTACTTGCCGAACTATACAGCCCATTCCCTGTCTTCAGGGCATTGGGTGAACTGGCGTGGAGTTCCAGTACGAATTTTCTGCTTCTGGCGGTGCCGCTTTTCATCATGATGGGCGAGTTGCTGCTGCGTTCTGGCCTCACCGAGAAAATGTACGAGTGCCTTGACGCATGGGTGGGCAGGATCCCCGGTGGCCTGATGCATACCAACGTGGCTGCGTCCGCGGTTTTTGCGGCGACGTCTGGCTCCAGCCTGGCCACAGCGGCAACAATCGGTACAGTGTCGATTCCCAACATGCGGACGCACGGTTACAACCCGGCTCTTTTTCTTGGGTCCATCGCTGCCGGGGGCACACTGGGCATCCTGATTCCACCCAGTATCAACATGATCCTTTACGGCAGTTTGTCGGACACGTCCGTTTCGGCACTTTATCTTGCCTCGTTCATACCGGGCTTTCTGCTCGCTGCCTCCTTTTCAGTCATCATTGCTTTCATCTGCATGATGAAACCGGCCTTTGGCGGTACACCGATCCGGGCATACAGCTGGAAAGAGCGCATTCACAGCTTGATACACCTGGGTCCGCCTCTCCTGCTGTTTCTGCTCGTTGTCGGATCGATCTATGCCGGCCTTGCTACTCCCACCGAAGCGGCGTCCTTGGGTGTCGTTGCCACGCTGATATTCACGTTCATGCGCGGACGCCTGTCCATCGATGTTCTGTTGCGGACTTTCGAGGCGACCGTGAAAACGACCTCGATGATTCTGCTGATTGTCGTGGCGGCGCTGTTCCTGAATTTTGTACTTTCGACACTGGGTCTGACGAATGTCATCGTGCAGTCAGTGGCTGGCCTGGAATGGCCGCCCTTGGGTGTTCTGATGGCAATCATCGCTCTGTATCTCGTGCTCGGATGCTTTATCGAGACCATCACGTTGATGATTGCAACCACGCCGTTGGTGGTCCCTGTCATCAAGAGTATCGGCTATGACCCGATCTGGTTTGGCGTGGTGTTCGTCATCCTCATCGAAGCGGCGCTCATCACTGCGCCGATCGGAATGAACCTGTTCGTCGTTCAGACCATCCGTGGCGAAGGGCCATTCAGGGATGTCATGCTGGGCTCTTTGCCATTCTTGCTGATGATGTTCGTGATGATCGGCTTTCTGATTCTTTTTCCGGACTTGGCCCTCTTGATGCCAAGACTGTTCAACACAGGCTGAGCATCCGTGCATTCTGCAGGTTGTGATAGGCCGAAATAAAGGAGACGCACCATGAACAAGAATTTCATTGTCGCCATCGGATTTGCGGTTGCAGGCCTGCTGGTTGCTGCACGCCCGGCCGTGGCCGAGAACATGCCCAAGGTTGAGCTGTCCGCAGTCGGAAACCTCGGCATCACTACGCAATACAACCAGATCGAAGCACCCTTTTGGACCGAATGGATCCCCGAGGCAACGGGCGGCGCAGTAACAGCAACGGTTCGCCCCTGGAATGAAATGGGCCTGACCGGCCAGGAAGTGTTCCGGCTTTTGCGGCTTGGCACCTATGATGTCGGAAATACCGTGATGGGGTTCCTGGCGGGGGACGCGCCCATTCATGAAGGCACGGACCTACCCGGGTTGACGTCTACCATAGCCGAGTTGCGCGAGGTCACTGACGCATTCAGGCCCGTTCTGGAGGAATTCTATGCAAAAGACAATCAGGTCAAGGTTCTCGCGCTGACGTCGTATCAACGCCAGATATTGTACTGTCGCGACGATCTCAAGGGTCTGGCTGATCTGAAAGGACGGAAAATCAGGGTTGGGGGCACCTCACAGGCGGACTTCATCGGCTATTTTGGTGCGACCGGCATTCCCATGCCGTTTGCCGAGGTGCAGCAGGCGCTCGCCACCGGTGTTCTGGATTGTGCAATTACAGGCACGCTGGGCGGCTACAAGGCAAAGTGGAATCAACCAGCGAAATACCTGTACAATTTACCGATCAGCTGGGCCAGTTCCATTCAAGGCATGAATATCAATGCCTGGAACAGGCTTTCGCCTGAAGAGCAGACCATACTGATGCAGCAGGTTCGAAAGCTCGAAGAGGCCATTGATGAGCAGAATGTGCGCGAAGATGAACTGGGCATTCAGTGCAATACTGGTGGCCCGTGCTCAGAGGGCCCGGCTTCGGACATGAAATTGATCCCGGTGTCCGATGAGGATGTCGAACTGAAGCGCGAAGTATTGCTCAACGTGGTGCTGCCGAAATGGGCGCAGCGCTGTGGTGACGCGTGCGCCGACTCGTGGAATCAAACCGTTGGCAAAATCCTGGATCTCCAGGCCAAGGCCAAGTAAACACCCGCTGGATGCCCCGGTGTGAGCCCAGGCTGGCTGGTGCCGGTCGTACTGACGATACATGCGGCAGCACGACCGGCCAATTCATGAATCAGCAGCGCATGTGGCATCGACCCCCGAACGATTTCAGGCAAATCGGCCGCATGGCAGCAGGGCGCGGGCAAGGTGTGTATTTGGAGAAAAGGCATGATAGAACGATTGATGAAGGACACCACGTCCAGTCAAAAATCTGGTGATGAGCAACATTCCCAGGGCAATGATATTGCGTCGATGATCGGCAAGGGAAATCAGATGCCTGATCCAGCACAGCCACGTTATGCTCAACTTGCACGCCAATTTACTGCCGCGATTGCCGATGGCCGGTATCCGATAGGTTCGCAGTTGCCCACCGAAATGGAGATCTGCAAACAGCTGAATCTCAGCCGATTCACCGTGCGCGAGGCCATCCGGGTTCTGGTGGATCGTGGCCTTGTCGTACGGAGGCCGAGAGTTGGCACCATTGTGATCGCAACCCCGAATGAAAGCCGTTACACCGTGGATCTGTCGTCGATCAAGGATCTGTTCCAGTATGCACAGCACACGGAGCTGACCCTCTCTGACATACGGCGCGAACTGGTTGAAGAATCCACAGCCCTCAGATTGGGGCTTCCTACCGATGAGGCCTGGGTGTGTGCCACGGGTGTGCGCAGCGACACAGAAACTTCGATACCGTTCTGCGTGACGCATCTGTACATCAATCCACGTCTGAGCGGTATAGAGAAAAAGCTCCGCAAGCGGCGAATTGCGGTTTATTCGCTGCTTGAAAAGGAGTACCAGGTCCGCATCAAGCGTGTGGAACAGGAACTGCAAGGCGTTATCTTCTCTACCGAAGATGCTGCCTTGCTGGGCATAGGAGAATGCCATGCAGGCCTCAGGATAATCCGCCGCTATTTTGATGGCAGCGGTCGGCTGCTTGAGGTCGCCGACAATATACATCGCAGCGATCGATTCAATTACCGCATGCATCTGTCTCGCTGAGGGTATTTGCCAATCACTCGGAAGAGCGGGTGTCGACCACGAGCTCGATGAGCAGAAGCCCCTTGCCCTGCCAATCCTTCATCTTCTGCCTGAGGAGTGGCAGGTCTCCCACTTTTTCAACCTTTATGCTGCTGGCCCGCAAAGCGGTTGCAATGTCAGAAAAATTTGGCTGTTTCATCAATGTCAGATCGGGGTCGCGCCCACACTCGATGAATTTGTGATACTCGGCACCGTAGGCTCCATCATTGCATACGACGACGATCACGTTCAGCTGTTCATTCTGGATGGTCTGCAGTTCTGCCATGCCTGCATTCATCATTCCGCCGTCACCAACAACGATGATCACCGTCGAGTCCGGCTTGGCCAATGCGGCACCGACCCCATGGCCAAGGCCAATGCCTATGCAGCCATAACTCAGACTGGGTATGAAGTCGCGGGCATCGTCGACAAAAATATTGTGCCAGGCACTGTACTTGTAGCGTCCACCTTCGGTTACCAGGATCCTTGCGCCCAGGCTTTCGTCAATGACCTGCATCGCTTTGTCGTAGGTGAGAAAGCCAGGTTCATTGAATTCCGGATTTTGCAATGTCCGGGGCAGCCGGATGGCATCCTGCGCCCGGATCACCACCTCTTCCTGGGCAAAGCCCGAGCCTTCTACCTCCGCCTCGTCCAGCCAGTGAATGATGTAGTTGATGGCCGATTTCAGGCCAACAGTGAGGGTTACGTCAGGAACGACATATTTTCCCACATCGAGGCTCATGTTGTTGAAGCATACAATTCGCTTGTCGTTCAGGTAGGCCCCTTCGCCCGTGGTGTACGTATTGAGACTGGCGCCAAACGAAATGATGCAATCGCTGGCCAGGATGGCATCGATGGCTTCGGTTCTGCACGAGATACCCATCAGACCCAGGTAACCGGGTGCGCCATGGACATGATCCTTGGCGCGCAATGTCGTCATGATGGGTGCATCGATCCGTTGCGCCAGCGCCAGCAGTTCTTGCGTGGCATCTTCCATGACGGCGCCGTGGCCCATCAGGATGATGGGGCGTCGGGCAGTGGCGATGATCCCGATGGCCTGATCCCACGCCTCTCCGGGCTCAAGTGCGATGCTTGTCTGCTGCAGTTTCAGGGTGTATTGCCTGTACGGAATGTCTGCCGCCGCAAATAGATTGTACGGTGGCAGTTCGTGGACTATGGGGCGTTTTTCCGAATACGCTCTTTGAAACGCGCGCACCAGGCTGGCCTGGACGTCGTGCATGTTGTCCGGGCTCTCGAAGCCGGCGCCCGCTGCAATCGCAAATGCGCGCTGATCGACAGACTGCATGTAGCCGCGCAGATCATCTCTGCCCTGGCCTGTCAGCAAGACCATGGGGTGATGGGCCCTGACCCCTTCAATCAATGATGTCATTGTGTTCGTGAAACCAGGCCCGCAAGTCGTCGTCGCAACCCCCACGCGCCCTGACGTGCTGGAATATCCCAGGGCCATCTGCGTGGCGCCTGCCTCGGAAGCTGCTTTGACATACTTGCCGCCCTCGGCAACGAAGCGATACATGACGTACATGTTGACTTCGCCCATGACGCCGAAGACTGTATCGACGCCCAGATCCCGCAATGTTTTGCCAACCAAATCATGCACATTCATCTGATATTGACCTCGAAATTTTGGATGATTCAAATACCGTATGCGTTCATGCGCCCGGGCGGTGCCCGGACAGTGAATCGCATGTTCAAATCTTGTTGCGTGCCACCAGTTGCCTGGCAATCACCTGCCGCAGTATTTCGTTTGTTCCTTCGCCAATGCACATCAACAAGGCATCGCGGTAATAGCGTTCGATCTCGTACTCCACTGAATAACTGTAGCCGCCAAAGATGCGCATGGCTTCTTCTGCGCAAAAGGCACCTGCTTCCGAGCCCGACAGCTTGGCCATGGCAGCCTCGAGATCGCAGCGTTCACCGCGATCGAATTTCGTTGCGGCTTGCTGAATCAACAGTTTCGAGGCTTCTGCACGGGTGGCCATGTCTGCAAGCTTGAGCTGTATGGCCTGGTGCTGGCAGATCGGCTTGCCAAAGGCGGTTCGCTCCTGGGCATAGGCCAGGGCCAATTTCAAGGCGCCTTCAGCAATTCCAGCGCCTCTTGCGGCCACATTGATTCGCCCCAGTTCCAGCCCGCCAGCAACCTGGGCAAATCCTCGCCCTTCCACCCCCCCCAACAGCTTGGTACAGGGCACGTGATAGTCGACGAATGTCAGCTCGCACGTGTCAATCGCACGGTAGCCCATTTTTTTCAGCTTCCCCACTACGGTGAAACCAGGGCCCTTGTCGGCGATCAGCAGGCTCATGCCGGAATGTGCAGGCTTTGCATCAGGGCTTGTTTTTACGAGAAGCAGCGTGCCGTCGCCATGCATGCTGTTGGTGATCCAGGTCTTGGCACCATTGACCTCGTAGTGGTCGCCAATACGTCTTGCAATCGTACGGATTGCCTGCAGGTCTGTCCCGGCATTGGGTTCTGTCAGACCGATGCTGCCACGATACGCACCACTGGCCATGCGGGGCAGGTATGCCCGTTTCTGTTCTTCCGTACCATTGCGTTCTATGGCAGATGCCATGATCAGATGCGAGTTGAAGATGCCGCAGGGCGCCATCCACACGGACGCGACCTTGATCACGATCTGTGCATAAGTCCAGGCAGAAAGGCCCAATCCACCATATTGCTGGCTGATCGTCGCGCCGAAAAGCCCCATTTCCTTCATCTGCTCGACGATTTCGTGTGGGTATTCGTCGGCCAGGTCGAATTTGCGCGCAACGGGTTTCAATTCTTTGTGAACCCACGTCTCGACGGCATCCACAAATGCCTGCTGCTCATCATGGTTGAAATTCATGGTCATACAGGATCCCGACAGGTTCAGTAATTGACTTGGTCTTCTACGCTATGGCCTTTTTTTGCTATCAGCATCGTACGACTGAAGGTGCAGACGGCTTTCCCGTGCTGATTTGTGCCGATGGTCTGGACGGTGACGATGCCCGCATTGGGTCGAGAAGTGGATTCGCGCTTGGCCATGACCTCAGAGGCTGCGTATAAGGTATCGCCTGCGAATAGTGGATGGGTCAAACGGATGTCAGTCCAACCCAGATTCGCGATGGCCTTCTGGCTCACGTCGCTGACGCTCATGCCGACCATCAGGGCGATGGTCAATGGGCTGCAAATGATGCATTTGCCGAATTCGCTGGCTTTGGCATATTCCTCATCGAAATGCATGGGATGTGTGTTCATGGTCAACAGGGTGAACCAGATATTGTCGGTTTCCGTGATGGTGCGCCCCGGACGATGTTCATAGATGTCACCCACTTCGAATTCCTCGTAGTGGCGCCCAAAGGACTCCCGGTAATGCTGTTTGCCTATTGTTTTGAATGCCTGCATGGTATTGCCTCTCCTGTTTGGTCCATCAGTCGTCGTGCACGTTCGATGATCGGCCGGTCTACCAGTTTGCCGTCTACGCGCAGTGCGCCGATCTGTTCGTTTTTTTCAACCGCCACCAGGATTTGCCGGGCCCACTCGATTTCGGTCTGAGGCGGCTGGAAGCATGTGTTGACGATGTCGATTTGCCGGGGATGGATGCACAGCTTTCCTGTGAACCCCATCTGTCGCGCTCGGACGGTACTGGCGGTGAGGGCCGCCTCGTCTTCCAGTGCGACAGTGACACCGTCGATGGGGCCCGGGCGACCGGCAATGCGCGAAGCGAGAACAAGTTCAGAACGAGCCGAGAGCAGCCCGAGGCCGTCGTTCTCTATGCCCAGATCCAGCATGAAATCGACCGAACCGAAGGCAAGCCGGGTCACTTGTGGACACGCAAGCAACGTCCGGCAATTGGTCAGGCCTTTGGCCGTCTCGATAAGCGCAATGATGGGCATCGAACTGCCCAGGATGGTGGCGAGCGCTTCGATAGCATCCACGTCTTCAGCCTTGGGCAGCATGATCGCCAGAGGCGGTGATCTGCGCAGCATGGCCAGGTCCTGCCTGAAACACTCAGTTTCGACGCCATTGATTCGAACGATGCAATCCGCGCTTTTCGCCAGATAATCCGTTACGGCTGAACGAGCAAAGTCCTTTTTTTCGGTCGATACACCGTCTTCGAGATCCAGGATGGTGGCATGGGCCCCTGATTGCCTGGCCTTGTCGAATCGTTCTGGACGGTCGCCGGGAACGAACAGCAGGGACCGGGGGGTCAGGACTGCGTTGGATTGTTGGGGCATTGGGCTGCCTTGCATTAGAAGGTTCTAGGTCGTGATGATTTTCCTGGCGCGGAACTCTTCTATCTCTTCATGAGAAAATCCAGCCTCATGCAGCAATTCGAGATTATCCGCACCAAGAGCAGGTGCCTCCTTTCTGGGCAGGGCTGTATCACTGAATCGAATGGGGTTTGACAGCAGGCGCATGTCCTGGCCATCCGTTCGTTCGAAACGTTGCACCATATTCCGTTCCTTGATGAACTCGGCTTCAAGGGCGGTTTGTATGTCGAGCACGGGCGCGATGGGGATCGTTCCTGACAGCCGCTTCATCCATTGCGCAGTTGACGCTGTCATGAACACCGAATCCAGCAGACTGGTCAGTGCCTGGCGATTCTGCAGTCGGTCCTGGAATGTGCGGAATCGCTCATCAGTTGCCCACGCCTCCCGGCCGAGAGCGTGGCAGAGCAGCGGCCAGAATTTCTCTTTGTTGCACATCACGAAGATCCAGCCATCTTCCGTGGGGAACAACTGGCTGGGTACCAGGCTGGGATGGCCAGAGCGTGGCGCTCGATCAGTGATTGCACCCGCATTCAGATACCAGGTCGCCGGATAGTTGAGGTTGTGGATGGAGACGTCGAATAGCGATGTATCGACATCGGTGCCGACTCCGGTTTCGCGTGCGCTGCAGATGGCCGCCAGCAGGCCGAACGCAGCGACCAGCCCGGTCATCAGGTCGACAATGGAGAGGCCATAGCGGGTTGGGGGGCCATCCGGTTCGCCCGTCAACATCATATGGCCGGCTTCGGCTTGCATCAGATAATCGTACCCAGGCCAGGAAACCCGCGAACCCTCGCGACCATAAGCAGACAGGTGGGTGCAGACGATGCGCGGATTGAAGTCTTTCAGTGCTTCATAGGTCAAACCGAGTTTTGCGGGCAAATCGCCGCGCAGATTGTTGATTACCGCGTCGGCCTGCGTCACCAGACGCTGAAAGATGCGCAGGCCTTCGGGCTGTTTCAGATCGAGTGTCAGGCTGCGCTTGTTGCGATTGAAGGTTTGATAGAAATGGCTGTCTTGAGCGCCGAAGAAATGGGGGCCGACGTAGCGCCCCACATCACCTCCGCCGGTCGGGTTTTCTATCTTGATCACTTCTGCTCCGAGATCAGCCAGGTAAGAGGTGCCAAATGGACCGGCGCCATACTGTTCAACGGCAAGGATACGCATGCCGGCCAATGGAGGTGTCCGGTGCGATCCGGGGTTGTCAGGCATCGAAGCGTGATTCATGAGAAGGTACCCTGATTGGAAACATGCGGGAACGGAAGGGCGGTCAAGAGAGTATCCAGGGCCCGGACATCACTTTGGACATCGATTGACAGGATGGATTCTTCAAGCGCCTGGACACGTTCGCCTGGAAATGAAAGCCCGGCATTTGCCCGAAATTTGGCACGAATCTCGGCGCCGTCCATGGGACGGTCTGCATGGCCGCGATTGATGGCTTCACGATGGACGAGCGTCGTGCCATCGTCAAAGAACACCCTGACTTCTCCTGTGAAATGACGGGGGAAGGTGGTGGACGGATCCGGCGTGCAATCAATCAGCTGCATCAGCGCCCTGGCATCTGGATCACGCACTGCGTCGGGTGCGAGATCTGCCAGCCCGAGATGTCCACGTAGAAGGCCGCAGGCCACGGCATAATGCATGCTGAACTTGGCTTCATAATCCGATGACGGGGTGCGCTTGATATCGACTGGCTCGCAGACGGACGACATCACGCCGTGGGGCACGCGGGCCTCGATGCGGCGGATGGCCTGTACCTTCAGGCCACTGCGCGCCATTCGGCCATGCAGTGCAATCGCGGCATCGGCACAGCCGTGGTTGAAATGGCAGACAGGAAAAGGCTTTACGCCGATGCTCATCAACTGCCATGTGGAGCCTTGATCGGCAGTGATTTGATCGAGATGGACTCGAGCCATGTTGGATGCCCCCAGAAAGGCACGATACAGGCCGAAGCGGCCCTCGTAGACTTTGTGAGGTGTTGGAATCGGTTGGCGTGCCATGATTGCACATGCAATGCCCGAACTGGCCGCCCAGCCGGGATGCATGCGTTTGGTCCAGGCGCCGTCCTCGACGAACTGGAGCGTGCCTCCAGCCATGGAAAGTGCAAATCCTTGTGCGCGTTCGAGCCCCTGCCTGTCCAGACCCAGCAGCCCGGCACATGCAACAGCGGCGGCAAATACACCAACGGTCACCGTTGGATGGAAGCCGCATTCATGAAAAAGGCCTGGGGCTGCAGAAGCGAGTCGGGAGCCGATCTCGAGGCCGAGGATATAGTAGTGCAGCATACGTTGACCCGACACGGCATTCTGGGCGCCAAGCGCCATTACCGCCGGCAGTACCGCCGCACTCAGGTGTGCAATACCCGTGATGTGTGTGTCATCGAAGTCGAGCCCGTGCGCCAGTACACCATTGAGCAACGCCGCATCCCGCATCGGCAAACGCAGGGATTGGCCGATGATGGCACAACCGGCGCCGTCAGTTTTTACGCCGCTCAGTTCTGTGATGGCATCAATGTAGCGTTGCGTGAAGTCTTCCGGCTGTGCGGCGAGTGCGCAACCCACTGCATCCAGCATCAGATTGCGGGCATGGTCCACTATCTTCGGGGGAACATGGTCAAAAGATAGATCGGCAGCGAACGCAGCGATCTGGCTTGAGATGGGAGCCCCAAAGAGATCTGAGCCTGTCTGGTCCATAGTGTGAATTCGTGAATGAATCGTCGTTGAGTGACGTGCGGTACGTATCAATTGTATGGACAATATAAAGAAGACTACTTGTCCTGTCAAATAGAATCTGCATCGGATCACGCGCCCTTCATGCTGGCAGTGCCTCCGGATTCCATCACGTCGACTCTCAATTTTTGGTTTATGGTCCGTATCGATGGTGCCTGCTTGGACCCAGCCGATTGCGATATGCACGCTGTGCGGCAAAAGAGATTCGACGGCGAAGTCTCACTGAATTGTCCGTATTAAATTTCTTGTTTGGCCCTGAATTAAGCGCTGAGGCCTGGCGTCCGGACATTCAGAACGGCTGGGCTGGCCCCGGATCTGCAGCGCCACCTGCGGCACGTTGCGCAGCAGGCCGCTGGCGTCGGGCTGCGGGCGCGGTAATGCCGGCGGACGGCCGAGCCCGTATGCAATCACCGGCGCGCCGCCAGGCCCGCGTGCAATCGCCCCGGGTTGGCATCTGCCCCTCGTGAAGAACGGGGTTTGCGGGGCTTTCGATCAGCCCGCGCGCTTCTTCAGCCCGCGCGCTTCTTCAGCGCGCGCAGGTCTACCATGCCCGGCTGGCCGCGCGGGTCGCTGCCAGGCGGGAAGATGCGGTGTTTCTGGATCTTCTGGGTGCCCGTGGTCGGGATCTGATCGGTGAACCACCACCAGCCGGGCGCCTTGTAATAGGCCAGCTGGCGGTGGCAGAAATCGAACAGCTCGCGGGCCAGGCGTTCGCGCTCGGCTGGCGTATCCGGTGGCGGGCCTGCATCCGGCTTGAGCACCACGCAGGCCAGGACCTCGGCTTCGCGGATTTCGTCGGCTACGGCCAGCACCGCCACCTGCTGCACCCGGGGGTGCAGCAGGAGCAGGGCCTCGACCTCGGCGGCGGCGATGTTCTCGCCCGCGCGCCGGATGATGTTCTTGTCGCGGTCCAGGAAATGCAGCATGCCATCTGGATCCCGCGTGACCACGTCGCCCGTGTGGAACCAGCCGTTGCGCCAGGCCTGTTCGGTGGCCTGCGGGTTGTCCAGGTAGCACGAGAAAAAATCCTTGCGCGGCGTGGCCGCAGAATAGCGGATCACCATCTCGCCTGGCGTGCCGTCGGCCACCGGACGGTCTTCGGCATCCACCACCTGCACTTCCAGGCCGGGCATTGCGCGCCCGAAGGCCCGCGTGCCGCGCTTGCGTGGCGCGTGGTGATCGCTGAGCGTACGCACCATCTCGGTCATGCCCCAGATCTCGACCAGCGGAAAACCGAAGCGTTCCTCGAATACCGCATGCAGCTGGGGCTCGACCCCGGCGCCGTAGCCCAGGCGCACCGAATGCTGCCGATCGAGCGCGCTTTCGGGCTGCTTGAGCAGCATGGGGATGATCACCCCCAGATAGTGCACGATGGTGGCCCGGCAATCGCGTACATCCTGCCACCAGCGCGATACCTGGAAGCGTTCGGGCTGGATCTGGCAGTTGCCCGTCAGCAGCATGCAGTAGAACGACAGGATCGAGGCGTTCACGTGAAACAGCGGCAGCGGGTTGTACAGGCGTTCCAGGCCCGGGCGGATGCTGACCAGCCCCCGCTGGCGCGCGTACCAGTCGCCCGAGGCCAGTTCGTAGCGGTGCGACAGCACGCAGCCCTTGGGGCGGCCCGTGGTGCCCGAGGTGTACAGGATGCTGGCCGGGGTGTCGTGCGTGGCGCGGGTGGCTTCGCGTGCCCGGCGGGCCGGGGGCAGGGCCTGCTCGAACTGCGCCAGCGTGATGACCGGCGGCTGGTGGCGGCTTTCGGCCAGGCACTGGCGCACGAAACCCAGGCTGTCATCGTGCGTGAGGATCAGATCCAGCTGCGAGTGCTCGACCAGGTAGACCAGTTCGTTGGCCCGGTAGTCGGGGTTGATGGGCACGCAGCAGATGCCGAGGCTGTTCATCGCCAGCTTGTGCTCGATGTGCTCGGGCCGGTTGGCCAGGAACAGCCCGATGCGATGGGGAAAGCCGTAGCCCGCATCTTCGTAGCGTGCCGCCAGTGCCAGCATGCGCCCGGCCGCCTGCGCGAACGTCAGCGTGCAGCCCTGCGGGTGATAGCTGCGTTGCGGGTGTGCGGGCACGACCAGCAGCGGCGCATCGGCATAGCGCGCGGCTGCTGCCCGCACCGCCCGGTCTACGGTCCAGTCTTCCTGAATCTGCAGCATGTCCGGCCTCCCGGTCGGGCGCCCTGTTACAGGGGTTTTCCCGCAAAGTTGCTGAATTCACGCATCATTCTTCGATTGTAACGGTATCATTCGATTCAAAATGCATATAAATGATACTGCATAAGGGGGGCACCTATGCTTGTCCGTCTGATCGACCAGACCAACGAAGTGGTGGGCCGGCTGGTGTCCTTCGTGGCCGTCGTGTTCGCCGTGCTCATCATCTTCGACGTGATCATGCGCTACGTGTTTCATGCACCGACGCGCTGGGGCTTTGATGTCACCAAGCAGCTCTACGGCTTCTATTTCATCATGCTGGGCGGCTACGCGCTGCGCCACAAGGCGCACGTGCGCGTCGACCTGCTCATCGAGAAAATGTCGCCGGCGGTGCGTCGCTGGGTCGAGATCCTCGGCTATCCGATCTTCTTCTTTCCCTTTGCCTGGGTCTTCTTCAGCAAAAGCTACGAGTTCGCCCTGCGCTCCTGGACGCAGGGCGAACTCACCTACGGCTCGGTCCAGCTGCCGGTCTATCCCCTGAAGATCGCCATGGCGCTCGCCGCGCTGCTGCTCCTGCTGCAGGGCATCGCAGAATTCATCAAGCTGCTCACCTCCAAGGCTGCCGACCATGTCGCCTGAATATCTTGCGCTCATCATGGCCGGCCTGCTAGTGGTCGGCCTGTTCATGGGCCATCCGCTGGCCTTCGTGCTGGGCGGCACCGCCGTGCTGGGCGCCTTCATCGCCGGCAAGCCCATGGTGCTGGGCATCGTCGTCAACCGCATCTTCGGCGAAGTGCTCGACAACTTCACCCTCATCGCCATCCCGCTGTTCATCCTCATGGCGCGCTTCCTGTCGGATTCCGACGTGACCGACAAGATGTTCGAGGCCCTGCGCCTGCTGATGGCGCGCGTGCGCGGCGGCCTGGCGCTGGCCGTGGTGCTGATTTCCATCCTGCTCGCCGCCACCACCGGCATCATTGGCGCCTCGATCACCGTCACCGGCGTGATGGCCATGCGGCCCATGCTGCGCTATGGCTACGACAAGCGGCTGACCGCCGGGGTCATCGCCGCCTCGGGCTGTCTGGGCATCCTCATCCCGCCCTCGATCATGCTCATCCTCATGGCCAGCTACTCACCGCTCTCGGTGGGCGAGCTGTTTGCCGGCGCCCTGATCCCCGGCGTCATGCTGGGCCTCATGTATGCCCTGTATGTGCTGCTGCTCGCGCGCTTTCGCCCGGACATGGCGCCTGCCGTGCAACTGGACGAGCGCATCAGCAACAAGGCCCTGTATGTCATGCTGCTGGTCGAGGCCGCACCACCGCTGCTGCTCATCCTGGGGGTGCTGGGCACCATGCTGGCCGGTATCGCCACGGCCACCGAGGCCTCGGCCGTGGGCGTGTTGCTCGCGCTGCTGATCGTCATCGTGCGCGGCAAGTTCCGCTGGAAGACCTTCTTTGGCGCGGTCTACGAAACCGGGCGCACCTCGGCCATGATCCTGTTCATCGTCGTCGGGGCCACGGCATTCACCGGCGTGTTCAATATCACCGGGGGCCTGTCGGCCGTGCAGTCGCTCATGCGCGGGCTCGATATGGCGCCCTGGATGCTGCTCACGGTGATGATGCTCATTATCTTCGTGCTCGGCTGCTTCCTCGACTGGACCGGGATCGTGCTGCTGTCGTTTCCCATTTTCCTGCCCCTGATCCAGGAACTCGGCATCAGCATGCTGTGGTTCATCATCCTCATGGCCGTGGTGCTGCAGACCTCGTTTCTCACGCCGCCCTTCGGCTACGCCTTGTTCTACATGCGCGCCATCGCACCGCCCGAGGTGCGCATGGCCGACATCATCGTGGGCGTGGTGCCCTTCATCCTCATCATCATCTTCATGAGTCTTGTCCTGGCGTTTTTCCCGGAACTGGCGACCTGGCTGCCCGACAGGCTGTACGTCAAATAGCCCGTGCCGGTTTCAAAGCGGGTGTGTCGCACCCTATCCGAACGCGACTGCTTTCCAAGGAGACTGGCAATGAAATTGTCTGCAAGCATACTGTCCACACTGGTGGTGTCCGCCGTGTTCGCGACCCCGGCGGTGGCCCAGAAACAGACCTGGACCATGACCAGCACCTGGCCATCGTCGCTCGAACTGATGCAACTCGACAAGCACTGGGTCGACCTGGCCAACCAGCTCGCTGGCGACGAACTGAAGATCGACTTCTTCGAGGGCGGTTCGCTGGTGCCGTCGGGCGAAGTGTTCGGCGCGGTCGAGTCCGGCACCATCCAGGCCGCGGGCGACTGGCCCGGCTACTGGGCCGGGCGCGACCCGGCCTTCTCGCCGCTGGGTACGCACACCAGCCTGTTCAATGCGGTTGACTACATCAACTGGATCAAGGAATGGGGCGGTGACGAACTCTTCAACGAGGTCTATGGCAAATACGGCATGGTCTACCTGCCGTACGGGGTGACCAACAACGAATCCGGCTTCCGCACGCTCCAGCCCGTGCGCAATCTCGACGACCTGAAAGGCAAGCGGCTGCGCCTGTCCGGCCTCGAGCAGGGCAAGGTGCTCGAGCGCCTGGGCGGCAACCAGGTCTCCATGGCCGGCCAGGAACTCTACCAGGCCCTCGAACGCGGCGTCATCGACGGGGCCGAATTCTCCACCCCCAACGTCGACGTGTCCGCTGGCCTGCACCAGGTCACCAAATACTGGGCCACGCCCGGCTGGCACCAGTCTTCATCCATGTTCGGGGTCATGATCAACAAAGAGGCCTGGGACAAGCTCTCGCCCGAGACCCAGGCCAAGCTGAAGATCGCCGCCGACGCCAATCTGCTGTGGTCCATGTCGTACACCGAGAAGCGCGCCATCGACGGCTACCAGACGTTCGCCGACGCCGGCATCGAGATCAACCGCATGGATGACGAATCCCTGGCCACCATCCAGAACATCTCGAACGAAGTCATGGTCGAAGTCGCCTGCAGCGGCCCGCTGGCGGCCAAGGTGTATACCAGCCAGGTGCAGTACCTGGCCGATTACAAGGGCTGGCGCGAGGCCTCGGCGCCCTTCAACCTCGGGCGCTCGCCCGATGGCCCCGACCTCGACAAGCTCAAGGCCTGTCTGAAGTAAGCCGGGTGGCAGGCCCTGCGAGGCAATCCAGGGCCTGCTGGTTGATCTGCTCGATCAGCGTGTCGACCGATTCGATCGAGTGGATCAGGCCGGCGGCTTCGCCAAAGAACACCCCGGTCTGCTCTGCGTCGCCCTCGGCAAACCCCTTGCGGTAGATCGGCCCCACGGTGGCGGCCTCTTTGCGCAGCGCGTCTTCGTGGCCGTGCCAGCGGCGCGTGAAGGCATTCTGCCTGATGCGCGCCGTGAACTCGATCGGCCAGGCGATCTGGCGTGCGATGTCGGCCACCTGCGTGCGGATCGTGCCATCGCCATCGGCCTCGAGCAGCGCCGCGCGGTGCCCGTCGTGCACCAGCGAGTCGGACGAGGCCCAGAAGCGCGTGCCCATGAGCACGCCTTCGGCCCCCAGCATCAGCGCGGCCGCCAGGCCGCGGCCGTCGGCAATGCCGCCGGCTGCCACCAGAATGCTGTCGGGCGCGGTCGCGCGGATATAGTCGGCGGCCTCGGGCACCAGCGTCATCGTGCCGCGCACCGCGCCGTGCCCGCCGGCCTCGCTGCCCTGGGCCACGATCACATCCGCGCCGATGTCGGCCGCATCCATGATGTGCCCCATGTTCTGGCACTGGCAGATGATGCGGGCGCCGGCTGCGCGGATCTCGTCCACGAAGGGCCGCGGGTCGCCGAAGGACAGCATCACCGCCACCGGCCGATGCTTGAGCACGTCGGTCAGCATGGACGGCGACTTGCGCAGGGACCACGTGATGAAGCCCACACCTACCGGCACCCCTTGCGCCAGGGCGAACTGCTCTTCGAGCCAGGCCGGATCACCGTAGCCCCCGCCTATGATGCCCAGCCCGCCCTTGCGGCTCACTGCCGCCGCGAGCCGGCCCCCGGCGGCAAACGCCATGGGTGCGGAAAGAATCGGATACTGAAGATTGAAGGTTCGGGTCAGTCGGGTCTCGAGCTTGGGCATGATGGCTCCGCATCAGAATGGGTGACCCCATCATCATACGCCGCGTGCTGCAGCCCGGGGTCATTGGCGTGCCGGGTTCAGCGCCGCTGTCAGGCGCCCACGAGGCCTGTACCGGGGCCCCTGGCCCCAGGCGTGGCGACGGCGGCCTGCAGCGGCGCCACGCTGACCTCGCCGCGTTCGATCACGTAGGCACGATCCGCCATCTCGACCAGCAGGCTCGGGTTGGATTCGGCGATCAGGATGGTCAGGTCCGGGTACCGGGTGCGCAGGCCGGTCAGGCTTTCCGCGTAGCGCTTGGCCACCGCCGGGGCCAGGCCCTGGAAGGGCTCGTCGAGCAGCAGCAGGCGCGTGCCGCAGACCAGCGCCCGTGCCAGGGCCACCATTTTCTGCTGGCCACCCGAGAGTTCACCGGCGATGCGCTGCGTCAGGTTCGGGATGTCCGGCAGTGACTGGCAGATACGCGCGAAGGTCTGCTCGAAATCGGTCGTGCGCATCTGGTTCGCCCAGGCCCCCAGGCGGATGTTGTCCATGACCGTGAACTTGCCGATCAGGCGGCGATCTTCGGGGACATAGCCAATGCCCAGGCCCGCCCGGGCATGAACCGGCAGCTGATGCATGGGCTGACCATCGAAGCTCACCTGGCCCGCGGTGACCTGGGTGAGCCCCATGATGGTGCGCAGCAGCGTGGTCTTGCCCGCGCCGTTGCGGCCGATCAGAGCCACGGTTTCCGCTGCCTGCAGCGTCATGTCGATATGGCGCAGGATCTGGCTGGTATGGATGGCGACATCGACGGCCTCGAACGATAAACGGGTCATGGCGGCTTATCCTGTCACCCTCTGGCGCACGTCTTCGTTGTGCATGATGTCGGCAAACGCGCCCTCGGCAATGATCTGCCCGCTGTCCCAGGCCACGACCCGGTCCATGTAGCGCTCGACGATCTCCATGTCGTGTTCGACGATGATGGCGGTAACCCCGCTGTCGCGCAGGATCGGCATCAGCGTGTCCATGATGACGAACTTGTTGGCCGAACTCACGCTGCTGGTGGGTTCATCGAGCAGCAGCAGGCTGGGCTCCAGCGCCATCGCCAGGGCGATATCCGACAGTTTCTTCACCCCTTCGGGCAGTTCGCTGTTGACTATGTTCGCGTAGTCGCCCAGCCCGAAAGTATCCACGATCGTATCGGCCTTGCGGCGGTAATCAGGCTGGAACACCGTGCGCAGGCTCCAGAAGCGGTTGCGGCAGGCCACCCCGAGCACGATGCTCTCGAGCACTGTCTTGTCGAGAAACAGCTGCGGATGCTGGAACGCGCGGGCAATGCCCAGACGCGTGATGGCGCGCGGCGACAAGTGGGTGATCGGCTGGCCCCGGAAACGGATGGCGCCGGCGGCCGGGCGAATATAGCCGGTGCACAGGTTCAGGAACGTGCTCTTGCCCGAGCCGTTCGAGCCGATCACCCCCAGCACCTCGCCCTGGCGCACCGTCAGGTTGATGTCGTCGGCCGCCGTGACCCCGCCGAAGCGCACCGAGATGTGGGACGCTTCGAGCAGAACGGTTGCGGTGGTGTCGGATGTGGTGGTCATGGCAGACAAGGGCGACGATCGGTGATGGGGTGCATGCGGGTCGGGAACCCGGTCGGTGCCGGCGGCCGGGGCGCTCGGCGGGGCTAGGGGGATCGGGCGCCCGGCTTCCTGCGAAACAGCGTCCACAGGCCGTCAGGCATGTACATGATGATACCCAGCAGGATGATGCCCAGGATCAGTTGCCAGGCATCGACCACGTAGCTGCTGATCAGGTTGCGCAGCAGCACGAAGGCCAGCGCCCCTATGCTGATCGCCGTGAAGCTGCCGGCCCCGCCGAAGATGGCCACGATCAGGAATTCGGCCGAGAGCGTCCAGTAGGCGAGCTCGGGCGTGACGTGGCTGGTGCTGTAGGCGATGATCATGCCGCCCACCCCCGCAAACCCGGCCGAGATCACATGCCCGGCCAGAAACACCTGGCGGGCGGAACGACCCAGGTATTCGAGGCGCGTTTCGTTGGTACGGATCGCCCCCAGCGCCGAGCCGGGTGCCGAACGCATGTATTTCTCAAGAAACAGGATGCCCAGCACCAGAACCACCACGGCCAGATAATAGATGGCCCAGGCGGTGTCCGGGTTGCTGAACTTGTGGCCCAGGAACGTGGGCCGCAGAATCCCCTTGCCATCGCTGCCACCGGTGATGTCGTAGAGCTTGAGCAGCAGCGTGAAGCCCACCATGGAAAAGGCCAGGTTCAGCATGCCGTAGAAGATCCCGCGGTATCTGGACAGAATGGATCCCAGGATCAGCCCCAGCACCATGCTCGCGGCGAGCGCCAGCACCAGGGTGAGGAACACGTCGGTGACATGCTGCTTCTGGGCCACCGCGACCGTGTAGGCGCCAATCGCGTAATACAGGGCATGGCCAAAGGACACCTGGCCCGAGCGCAGCAGCAGGCCCAGCCCCAGCGCCGGGAACGCCATGCTCACCGCCAGCAGCAGGATGGCGCGCAGCGAGATGTCGAACAGCGGCACCAGCGCCAGCACGGCGATCACCAGCAGCAGGGCGAGGTTTTCGGAGTTGAGCTTCATGATTCATCGAGCGCCATTGTTCACAGCCGTGCCAGTTCTTTCTTGCCGAACAGCCCATAGGGCTTGACGATGAGGATCAGGGCCATGACCAGATAGGGGATCACATTGGTGAATTCACTGTACATGTACACACTGGCGGAATACGCCAGACCGATGATCAGCGAGGTGAGTGCCGTGCCGAAGAAATTGCCCAGGCCAGCCGTGGCCACAATGGCAAACGACAGCACGATCACCTCGGCGCCTATGCCGGGCACGATCGAGGTCGAGGGCGAAGCCAGCGCGCCGGCCAGGCAGGCCAGAAACGTACCCAGAATGAAGGTGTAGGTATAGATCTTCCGGGTATTGATGCCCAGCGTGGACGAGATCTCGGTGTCTTCGATCACCGCCTCGATGATTTTCCCTGTTTGCGTACGCCTGAAGAACAGCATCAGGCTCGCCAGCACCAGCAGTGCCACCAGCGGCAGGAAAACCAGCTGGTAGCGCGTGTAGAAGATGCCGGCGACATCGATGGTGCCCATCAGTACCAGCGGCGCATCATAGAAGTAGGGCCGCACTCCGAACAGCAGCTTCTGGCCGTCTTCGAGGATCATGAACACCGCGAACGTGCTCAGGATCTGCAGCACGTGCTCTTTGCCGTACATTCGGGCCAGCACCAGCCGCTCGACGATCCAGCCCAGGATGATGCCGGCCACCACGGCCACCAGCAGCAGCACGATGAAATTCAGCCAGCTACCCGACGGGCCGATCAGATACTGCCCGAGCAGCGAGGCGCCATAGGCCCCGATGGCATAGAACCCGCCATGGGCGATATTCAGGATGCGCATCACCCCGAAGATCAGGCTCAGGCCGACCGCCAGCAGGAACAGCACCGAAGACATGGCGATCCCGTCGAGCAGCGACAACAAGGCGATCTGGTTCACGATGGTCCTGTAGCGGAAAACATGACGAATACCAGCGACCACGGCCCCACACCGGGTAGCGGGCGCCACACCCCGGCGCCTGCTCGGCGTTCGGCGCCGACAGCCTGTACCGGTGCGGCCCCCCGGCTGCGCATGCCGTGCGCCGGGGCGTCATGCACCGGAATACGGCACACCGGGGCACGGCGTGCCCCGGTGCAGCATACGACCTTACTTCGCGATGGTGACTTCATCGAGCAGCTTGGGCGACAGCGTCTTGGCCCACTCGGCCGTGGTGGTACCCACCGGCGGCGTGATGAGTTCGGCCGGGATATATGTCATCTGTTCGAGGATCGGGAAGCTGTAATCGGGCGACTTGACCGTGACGCCGATGATCTGGTCTTCGATCGCCTGGTGGTCGGGCCGTATCGCCAGCTGGCCCGTGAAGTTGTCCAGCACCAGGCCATCCATGCCTGCGAGGAAGCCCTTCTTGAGATTTTCAGGGGTGCCATCCCAGCCCTTGTCGAGCGCCTGCTCGAGGGCCGTGACCGACTGGGCCATGTGATAGGCCGGGAAAATCGGATAGTGCCCCGTCTTGGCCTTGAAGTCTTCCACGAACTTGGTATGTTCGGGGTTGTTCGCCGTACGTGGCCCCAGGAACCAGCTGTCGCCGCGTGCACCGATGATCGCGCCTTCGGGGAAGGCATCACCGAGTTCCTGCAGGGCTGATTCGCCATTGGACGATACCAGCGTGCTGTTGTTGAACAGTGAACGGGATGCGGCCTGCTTGATGAACGTGTTCATGTCGCCCCCCCAGAGGGTGGAAAACACGATGTCGGGGCGCAGCGCCGAGAGCCGCGAGATTTCGCTGGAATAGTCGGAAGAGCCCAGCTTGGGAAAGAGCTCGGCCACCACCTCGATGTCGGGATCGAGCGCTTCCATTGCCGTCTTGAAGGATTCCCAGTTGTCGCGCCCGAATGCGTAATCGGGGTTGATGCCGGCGATCGTCTTGATGTCCGGGTTGTGCTTGAGCGTGTACAGTGCGATGGACACGTTGTTGGGCGGCGTGAAATCACCCGTTCGGTAGATGTAGTCGAAATCGTTTTCCTCGAAGATGCGGTGCGTGCCGCAATCCCACAGAATGGCGGGCATCTCGAAATCTTCGATGACCGGGGCCAGGGCCAGGCAGGTGGAGCTGGACAGCCCGGCGATCATCAGATCGACCTTGCCGGCCGTGGCCAGTTGCTTGTACTGGGCGACCACGTCGTCGATGCCCTTGGCTTCGTCCAGATAGATGAGCTCGACGGGCGCGCCCTTGATGCCACCCTTCTTGTTGATTTCTTCAACCAGCAGGTCGGCGGCATCCTTGGCCGGCACGCCGAACACGGCCCCTGGCCCGGACAGGAACGTGGTGACGCCGATGCGCAGGGGTTCGTTGGCCTGGGCCGAACCCAGCCCCAGACCGAACGACAGGGGAACGGCCAGTGCGGCTGCAGCGGCCTTGAGTGCAAAGTGCTTCATGTGGTGTCTCCCAATTGGCCATGTACGGCCATCACATTATGTTCTGCATGAAGCCCCTGGGTGGACCCACCCTGTGGCTTCCGGGTGCCCCCGGCCAGGCTGCCGGCCCGGGGCATGAATCACTGCATCCCGGCGGTATGGCGCCGCACCGCCTGGCGTACTTCGACTTCAGGGTGTGCCGGCCGCGCTGCTGCCCGCCGCGTCGTCTTCGGGGGCCTTGTCCTGGGCTGGCGCCGGAGCCTCGCGATGAATGAGTACCACCGGCATCTTGCGCACCCCGCCATCGAACAGCACCCGGTTGACATCGGGCCGGGCGTAGTGGCCCACCGTGTCGATCAGGTGCTTGGCGTCGGGAATCTGGCCCAGATCGATGTCGGCATAAGCAATGCCTTCCTGGTCTTCGATGCAGGCCAGGACTTCGCCAAAGGGCGAGTAGATGGCCGCCACACCGCCGCCCACGGCCAGCTTCGCGCCCAGGCCCGGGTCGAGCTTCTTGTAGAACTCGACCTCTTCTGCGCCAATGCACGAAGACGAGGCGATCACGAACATTTGCCCTTCGATGGCTGCAAAGCGCGATGTGGTCTTGATGACCGCAGTGCGGTCGCGCGGCTGGCTTTTCAGGTTGTTGCCGGGCCAGTTGGCGATGTGCACCTGCTCGTGCTTGCTGTACAGCGTATAGCGCGCCAGGGGCATGATGTTTTCGTAGCAGATCAGCCCGCCGATGCGCCCCAGCGAGGTCTCGTGCACCACCAGGTCGCTGCCGTCGCCGCGCCCCCAGAGGGTGCGCTCTTCGCCCGTGGGGATGAGCTTGCGGCGGCAACTGATGAGTTCACCTTGCTCGTTGATGAAGGCCTGCGAGTTGTAGACCGTGCCGTGATCCTTTTCGTTGATACCGATCACGATGAACACGTTCTTTTCTTTTGCCTTCTGGCACAGGCGCTGCATGGCCAGGCCATCGAGTTCGACCGACTGCTCGTAGAGCCGCTTGTACAAGTGCCCGCGTTCGACGTTGTTGACGGCCATCCAGATCCACCACGGGTACAGGGGCAGGAATGTTTCTGGAAATGCAATCAGCCGTGCCCCTTTGGCAGCGGCTTCGTCGACCATGCTGCAGCATTTTTCCACCGTTCTGTTCAGATCGAACATGTACGGGGATGCCAGTACTGCCGCGGCCTTGTAGGTTTCAGCCATGTGGTTTCTCCATCAACCTGGGTGTATAGAATCCTTGGAGCATGTTATCAGATGAGTGGCGTGGCTGAACATGGCCGGGCACCGCTCATTGGGTACCGCTCAGCCCAGCTGCGCCGACGCCCGCGCAAACGCATCCAGGTACGGCTGCAGCGCTGCGCCGCGCATCTTCAGCGCGGCCTGGTTGATGATCAGGCGTGAGGACACCGGGCGGATCTCCTCGACCTCGACCAGACGGTTGGCGCGCAGCGTATTGCCCGAGGACACCAGGTCCACGATGGCATCGGCCAGCCCTACCAGCGGCGCAAGTTCCATCGACCCATACAGCTTGATGATGTCCACGTGCACGCCCTTGCCGGCGAAGTGCTCGCGTGCCGAGCGCACATATTTGGTTGCGATACGCAGGCGCGAGCCCTGGCGCACCGCGGCCTGGTAATCGAAGCCCTCGGGCGTGGCTACGCACAGGCGGCACCGGGCGATGTTCAGGTCGATCGGCTGGTACAGCCCGCCGGGGTGCTCGGCCACGTGCTCGTAGAGCACATCGTGCCCGGCGATGCCGAAATCCGCCGCGCCGTACTGCACGTAGGTGGGCACATCGGAGGCGCGCACGATCAGCAGGCGCAGTGCCGGGCTGTCGGTGGGCAGGATCAGCTTGCGCGAGGATTCGGGTTTCTCGGGCACGCCCACCCCGGCGGCCGCCAGCAGCGGCAGGGTTTCGTCGAAGATGCGGCCCTTGGACAGCGCCAGCGTCAGCGGTGTGGCGTTCCCTGCATTTGGCGACAGGCCCACTTGCGCCCCTGCAACGGGGCCAGGGCGCAGGCCCGCCTGTGCGCCCGCGCCCGAGTCAGCGCCGGGGCCGGGGCCAGCGCCTGGGTCGGCCTGTGAAGCCGTGTCGGGATGAGTATTCAAGACAGCCTCCGGATGTCTGCGCCCAGCGCCTGCAGCTTGTGCTCCATGCACTGGTAGCCGCGGTCCAGATGGTAGATGCGCTCGATGGTGGTCTGCCCGCGTGCGGCCAGGCCGGCAATCACCAGGCTGGCGGAAGCGCGCAGGTCGGTTGCCATCACCGTGGCACCCAGCAGTTCGGCCACGCCCGTGACCACTGCCGTATGCCCGTCGATCTCGATCTCGGCACCCAGGCGGCAGAGTTCCTGCACATGCATGTAGCGGTTCTCGAAGATGTTCTCGGTGATCACCGCAGTGCCCTCGGCCAGCGTATCGAGTGCCATGAGCTGGGCCTGCATGTCGGTCGGGAAACCCGGGTATTCGCTGGTGCGAAAGCCCGTGGCCCGCGGGCGCCCGCGCATGCGCGCGCGGATCCAGTCGGGCCCCGTCGTGATCTCGAGCCCGGCATCGCGCAGTTTGTCGAGCACCGCGCCCAGTGTCTCGGGCGCGGCGTCGCGCAGCGTGATATCGCCCCCGGTGGCGGCCACGGCGCACAGAAAGGTGCCGGTCTCGATGCGATCGGCCACGATGCGGTGCCGGGCGCCGTGCAACTGCGCTACCCCCTGCACCACGATGCGGTCCGTGCCGTGGCCTTCGATGCGCGCGCCCATGGCAATCAGCAGGCGCGCCAGGTCGGTGATTTCGGGCTCGCAGGCGGCGTTCTCGATCACCGTGCGCCCTTCGGCCAGCGTGGCTGCCATCAGCAGGTTCTCGGTGCCCGTCACCGTGACCATGTCGGTCACGATGTCCGCGCCCTGCAGCCGCCCCGCGTGGGCCACCACATAGCCGTGCTCGATGCGCACCTGCGCGCCCATGGCCTGCAGGCCGCGGATGTGCTGGTCCACCGGCCGCTGGCCGATCGCGCAGCCGCCGGGCAGGCTGACGCGCGCCTGCCCGGTGCGCGCCAGCAATGGCCCCAGCACCAGGATCGAGGCGCGCATGGTCTTGACCAGTTCGTAGGGGGCCTCGTGGCCCGTGAGCGCATCGGCCTGCAGATGCACCTGTGAGCCTTCACGCTGCGCCTGCACCCCCAGGCGCTGCAGCAGCGTGAGCATGGTGTCCACGTCGCGCAGCGCCGGCACGTTGTCGAGCACCAGCGGCTCGGCCGTGAGCAGCGCCGCGCACAGGATGGGCAGCGCCGCATTCTTGGCGCCGGAGATCGACACCTCGCCCTGCAGCGGCCGCCCGCCGCAGATCAGCAGCTTATCCATGCGGCCTTCCGGGTGGGCAGCCAGCCGGCCTCATGGGCGCTCGGCTTCGTATTCCGCCGGGGTCAGCGTGCGCATCGACAGCGCGTGGATTTCTTCGCGCATGCGCTCGCCCAGCGCCGTGTAGACCACCTGATGACGCGCCAGCGTGCGCTTGCCCTCGAACAGGGGGCTGACGATCACGGCTTCGAAATGGGCACCGTCACCGCGCACCTCGAGGTGGGTGCAGTCCAGGTGGTCGGCAATGTACTGGCGGACTTGTTCGGGAGTAGGCTGCATGGGTCAGCTCCGCAATTTGTAGCCCCGGGCCAGCAGGCGCAGGGCAAACAGGCTCAGCAGCACGGCCACGGCCAGCACGATGGCCAGGCCGCGCCAGGGCGAGACATCGGACACGGCAAAAAAGCTGTAGCGAAACCCGTCGATCATGTAGAACACCGGGTTGAAACGCGACACGGTCTGCCAGAACGGCGGCAGGCTGTAGATGGAATAGAATACGCCCGAAAGAAACGTGGCGGGCACGATCAGAAAGTTCTGGAACGCGGCCAGCTGGTCGAATTTTTCGGACCACAGCCCGGCGACCAGCCCCAGCGTGCCCAGGATCCAGCACGACAGCACCGCGAACACCAGCATCCACAGCGGCGCCTGCACGGGCAGCGCCACGAAGAACAGCGCCACCACCCAGATGCACGCCCCCACGGCCAGGCCGCGCACCACCGAGGCCATCAGGTAGGCCGCGAAGATCTGCCGGTGCGAGAAGGGCGGCAGCAGCACGAAAATCAGGTTGCCCGTGATCCGGCTCTGGATGAGGGACGAGGATGGATTCGCAAAACTGTTCTGCAGCATGCTCATCATCATCAGCCCGGGGATCAGGAAGGCCGTGTACGGAATGGCGTCATAGACCTGCACGCTGTCTTCCAGCACGTGCGAAAAGATCAACAGGTACAGCAGGGCGGTGACCACCGGCGCCGCGATGGTCTGCAGCCCCACCTTCCAGAAGCGCATCAGCTCTTTGTGCAGCAGCGTGGGAAAGCCCGAGCCCAGCACCGGGCGCGCTTGAGACAGGGGACGGATCACAGTTCGGCCTCGAGTACGGAGTCATCGTGCATGATGCGCACGAACGCGTCTTCCAGATCCGACCCGCCCCAGCGCGCCATCAGCGCCCGGGTGGTGTCGAGCGCCACCACATGGCCGTGCTTGAGCATGGCCACCCGCCCGCACAGCGCTTCGGCCTCTTCGAGGTAATGCGTGGTCAGCAGGATCGTGTGCCCGGCGTGGTTGAGCCGCGTGATGAATTCCCAGAGATTGCGGCGCAGGTCCACATCCACCCCGGCCGTGGGTTCGTCGAGGATGATCACCGGCGGGCGGTGCACCAGCGCCTGGGCCACCAGCACGCGCCGCTTCATGCCGCCCGAGAGCGCGCGCATGTTGGTGTCGGCCTTGTCGAGCAGGCCGAGATTGTCGAGCACTTCGTCGATCCAGTCATCGTTGCGGCGCAACCCGAAGTAGCCCGACTGCAGGCGCAGCGTTTCGCGTACGGTGAAGAACGGGTCGTAGACGATTTCCTGGGGCACCACGCCCAGCGACTGGCGCGCACGCCTGAAATCGTGCACCACATCGTAGCCGCACACGCGGGCCTCGCCGCTGGTGGCATGCGCCAGCCCGGCGAGAATCGAGATGATGGTGGTCTTGCCGGCGCCGTTGGGCCCCAGCAGACCAAAGAACTCGCCCTCTTCGACGGTGAGATTCACGTGGTGCAGGGCCTGGAAGCCCGGGCCGGGTGCGCGGCCGCGCAGGCGGTCGGCCCACGAGCGCGGTGGCGGGGCGTAAGTCTTGGAGACGTCGTGCAGGTATAAGGCGGGCATGGATGTATGGGGGGGGGCGGCGGATGAGGTGCAGCACCATCTGCCATTATATCGTGTCAGGGATTTCCACTAGCGAGTGCCCGCGCCCGGCCTGCATCAATTGCGTTTTTTCAGCGCCTCGATCAGGCCATCCACCCCGCTGCGGTTGATTTCGTCGGCAAACTGGTTGCGGTAATTCTGGATCAGCCAGATCCCTTCGACGTTCAGGTCATACAGCTTCCAGCCCGCGTCCGTGCGGGCCATGCGGTAGTCTACCCCGATCGCTGGCGCATTCGATTGCGAGATCGTCGTGCGCACCACCGCATCATCGGCCTTGGCGTCGCCGCGAAACGGCAGCAGCGAGATCGTGGTGCCGGACGTGACTTTGGTGAACGCCCCGCTGTACGTGCGGATCAGCGTACCCGTGAACGCATCCACCAGGCCGGCCTTCTGGGCAGCGCTGGCCTCGCGCCAGTACCGGCCGGCCGCCAGGCGCGTCATGCGCTCCATGTCGACATACGGCAGCGCGTATTCGCGCACCAGGGCCGTGATGGCCGTGGTATCGCCCGCCAGTGCCTTCGGGTCGGCCTTGACCGCCGCCAGCATGTTGTTGGCCACGGCGCCCAGAAAGACGTTGGGTTCGGCGTGCGGGTCCACCGCTTCGGTGCCGCTGGCCAGGCCCGGGCCCGTCAGGGCCAGGGCCCCGCCCAGGAAACACAGTGCGAACAGGCGGCGGAAAAGATTCTTGAAACGTGTCATGGCATTTTCTGGTTGGCAAAAGGCCCGGCCCGGCGATCTCGCGAGGCGCGCCTTGTGGTTCATTCTTCGGGGGGCAGCAGATCCGGGTCTTCATAGACCGGCAGATAATCGTCACCTGCGGCACCCAGCGCTTCGGCCGTGGAGGCGTGCTCGCCCGCCCGGCGGCTGTCGAGCATGGCCTTGCGCCGCTGCAGGTAGGCATCGCGGATGAAGCTGTACTTGTCGAGGGCGATCTGGTCGACCAGTTTTTCATCTTCGAGCAGGCTGGCCCGCGCATCCACCAGGTACAGGCCGATGAGCGAATTGCGCACCGGCACGTCATTGATGGCGAACACGGCCGAGGTGATCGTGCCCGGCGCCGCCAGCGTGACCAGGGTACCCGTGCCGTCGCGCACGGAACTGGCGCCCAGGAACGGCAGCACCAGGTACGGGCCGGAATTGAAGCCCCAGACGCCCAGCGTCATGCCGAAGTCATTGGGGACCTTGCGCGCCCCGTTCATCGACGCCACGTCGATGCAGCCGCCCAGGCCGACCGTGCTGTTGAACAGCACCCGCCCGAAGGTGTCGACGAAATCGCGCCCGCGGCCCTGCAGGAAACTGTTCACCCCCGACCAGACATCCCCCACGTTGCCGAAGATGTTGTGGATGCAGGTGCGCACCGGGCCGGGCACCACGGCGTTGTAGCCCGTGGCAATGGGCTTGAGCGTGTAGCGGTCGACCGTTTCGTTGAACTGGAACATGCCCCGGTTGAACGACTCGTAGGGGTCTTCGGGCGGCGGATTGGGGACGTGCGCGCAGGCCGTGAGCACCACCACGCTGGCCAGCGCCAGCGCCGTGCGCAGCCCGCGCCGCGGGCGCAGCCCGGGCAGCCCGGCCGGCGCTGCCGATGATGGCCCCCGCCTGGCGGGGCCGGCGTGTTCGGCGCGGCAGGTATCTTTGCCACGGCCGGCACTTTGGTCACGGCAGGCACTTTGGCCATGGCAAGCATTTTTGCCATGGCAGGCGTTCTTGCCACGGCCGACGTTCCGGCCATCGGCGTTCCGGCCATGATGGACGGAGGCTGCAGAAACAGGAGTCATCATCTTGTTGTTCATTGTATGGTGCTTGTTTTCCGGCTGTGGCGGCTTATTTGCCCGCGCCTTCGGCCGAACTGTACAGGAACTTGCTGATCAGGTCTTCCAGGACCACGGCCGACTGCGTGAACCCTATCGTGCTGCCATTGGCCAGATTCTTGTCATCGCCCCCCGGCGTAAGCCCGATGTACTGCTCGCCCAGCAGGCCCGACGTCAGGATGGCCACCGAACTGTCGGCCGGGAACTCGTACGCCGATTCGAGATCCATGCTGACCAGCGCCTGGAAGCGCTGGTTGTCGAAGCCGATGGACGACACCCGGCCCACCACCACGCCACTGCTCTTGATGGGGGCCCGCACCTTCAGGCCGCCCACGTTGTCGAAGTATGCCTGTACCTTGTAGGTGGATGCAAAGGTGAACGAGCTCATGTTGCCGGCGCGCAGCGCCAGGAACACCAGGGCCAGCAGACCCAGCAGGATGAACAGGCCGACCAGAAAATCGGTTTTATCACGAGTCATGAGCGTTGCTTCCGTTGTGGATCATTGTGCATGGTGCCGGCCATGCAGCAGGCCAGAATAGGGTGCAGGCGGATGAGGGCGGGCGGATCATTGGGCGAACATCAGTGCAGTCATCAGAAAATCAAGCCCCAGCACCGCCAGGGCGCCATCGACCACCGTGCGGGTGGTGGCGCGCGAGACGCCTTCTGGCGTGGCGCGCGTCGTCCAGCCCTGGTAGAGCGCGATCAGCGTGACCACGGCGCCAAACACCACGCTCTTGATCACCCCGTTCAGCACATCATCGACCACGTCGACCCCGCTTTGCATCTGCGACCAGAACGCGCCCGGGTCGATGCCGATCAGGATCACGCCCACGAACCAGCCGCCCAGCACCCCCACCATGGAGAAGACCGCCGCGAGTATGGGCATGGCGATGACACCGCCCCAGAAACGCGGGGTGAGCACCCGGCGGATCGGATCCACGGCCATGACCTCCATCGCCGCGAGCTGCTCGCCCGCCTTCATCAGGCCGATTTCGGCCGTGAGCGAGGTGCCGGCACGGCCCGCAAACAGCAGCGCCGTGACCACGGGCCCCAGTTCGCGCGTGAGCGACAGCGTGACCAGCAGGCCCAGCGCTTCTTCGGAGCCGTAGCGGTTCAGCGTGTAATACCCCTGCAGCCCCAGCACGAAGCCCACGAACAGGCCCGAGACGCCGATGATGAGCAGCGAATGATTGCCGATGAAATGGATCTGCTGCGCCGTCAGGCGCGGCCGGCGCAGCACCACGCCGCTGCGCGCCAGAATCTGGGCAAACAGCCGCGCAAACGCGCCCAGGCCCATGATGAGCTCGATGAGCCAGCGGCCCAGGGCCCGGACCTGGCGCACGCCCGCCTGCATGACAGACCCGTTGGGTTGCGGTGACGGGCTCATGGGCGCCCTTTGCCGGCCAGCCAGCGCTCGAACGCCGGCGTGTCTGGATAATGGAACCCGATCGGCCCATCGGGCCGGCCCTGCAGGAACTGCTGCACGTAGGGGTCATCGGACGCCTGCAGGTCGGCTGGCTGGCCGTTGGCCACGAAGCGGCCCTGGCCAATCAGGTAGACCTGGTCGGCAATGGCAAAGGATTCGACCACATCGTGCGTGATCAGGATCGAGGCGCAGCCCAGCTGGCTGGTGAGCGTGCGGATCAGCTGCGCCGTGATGCCCAGCGAAATGGGATCGAGCCCGGCAAAGGGCTCATCGAACAGCAGCAGCTCGGGTTCGAGCACGATGGCGCGCGCCAGGGCCACGCGCCGTGCCATGCCCCCGGAGATTTCGGAAATGCGCAGGTGCGCCGCCTGGCGCAGGCCCACCGCCTGAAGTTTGTCGAGCACCCGCTCGAAGATCTGGTGCTCTGAAATGCACGTGTGCTCGCGTAGCGGAAACGCAACGTTTTCGAACACGTTGAGATCCGTGAACAGCGCGCCGGCCTGAAACAGCACCCCCATGCGCTGGCGCACCTGACGCAGGGTTTCGCCCTGCAGCCGGGCCATGTCCTGGTCGAACACCCGCACCGTACCCTTTTGCGGCACCAGCTGCCCGGTGACCGCGCGCAGCAGCGTGGTCTTGCCCGAGCCCGAGCCGCCCATGAGCGCCACCACCTGCCCCGGCAGCACGCGCAGCGAAATCTCGCGCAGCACGGTGAAATCGCCGTAGCCCAGCGACACGCCATCGAACAGGACCAGAGGAGAGGGGGTACTCGTTGCCATGGCAAGGATTGTACTAGAGACCTACACGCCGGCTACCCACCGATATGCGGGGTGTGGCGCGCAGGATGCAGAGGCCGCTCAGGTCAGATGTCATACCAGCGGGCCATCCACCAGCACCCGGGGGATGCCGCGCGAACAGCGCTCGGTGCGCGCGCGCACGCCCCAGACGCGTGCCAGGGTGTCTGGCGTCAGCACGGCTTCGGGTGCCCCCTGGGCCACCAGGCGCCCGGCCTGCAGCAACAGGCAGCCCTGGGTGTACTGCAGCGCCACGTTCAGGTCGTGCAGCACAATCAGGGTCAGGCAGCCGCGCTCGCGGGTCTCGGCCGCCAGCAATTGCATGACCTGGGCCTGATGGCGCAGGTCCAGCGCCGAGAGGGGCTCGTCCAGCAACTGGATGGGCACCTCGCGCACCAGCACCTGCGCCAGCCCGACCAGCTGGCGCTGCCCGCCCGACAGGGTATCGAGCGCGCGCAGGGCTAGGTCGCCCAGCCCCAGCCGCGCCAGCACCGCCTGGGCTGCGCGCAGCGAGGCCGCCCGGCCGTGCAGGCGGCCGCGCTGCCAGTCGGCCACCAGCAGGGCCTCGAGCGCGCGCAGCGACACGGCCGGGGGCAGATCCTGCGGCAGATAGGCCACCAGGCGTGCCCGGGCCTCGGCGCCCAGGCGCAGCAGATCCACGGCGTGCTGCGGCTCATGGGGCCGCTGTGCCTTGGCGCCCGTCAGTTCATGGAGCTGCTGTTCCCCGGCGCCCATCAGCTCATGGGGTCGGTGTTCCCCAACGCCCCGCAGATCATGAGGCCGCTCCACCTCAACGCCCTGTGGTTCATGGCGCACCTGCGCCCCGGCGCCCTGCGTGGCGCGCACCTGCCCGGCCAGCGCCCGCAGCAGGCTCGTCTTGCCGCTGCCGTTGGGCCCCAGCACGGCGATCAGCTGCCCGCCGGCCAGCGGTTCCGCACTCAGGTCGTGCAGGATCGTGCGCCCGCCCAGATCCAGGCGCAGGTTACGGATGGTGAGCATCAACGGCCCCGCGTCACAAGGGCCTGCGCCACAACAGCACCAGGAAGAAGGGCACCCCCACCAGCGCGGTCACGATGCCGATGGGCAGCACCAGCCCCGGGATCAGGCTCTTCGAGGCCAGGGCCGCGAGCACCATCACCAGGCCGCCCAGCAGGGCGCTGCCGGGCAGATAATGGCGCTGGTCCTCGCCCAGCAGCAGGCGCGCCATATGGGGTGCCATCAGGCCCACGAAACCGATGGTGCCCGCAAAGGCCACGGCCAGCGCGGCCAGCAGGCTGATGCGCAGCAGGGCGCGCTGACGCAGGCGCGCCACAGGTATGCCGAAACTGGCCGCACGCGCTTCGCCCAGGCGCAAGGCCGTGAGCAGCCGGGCGTCGTACAGCGACCAGGACAGCATGGCCGCCACCGCCAGCAGCAGCGTGCCCACCACCGGCCAGGTGGCCTGTTCGAGGCTGCCCATGGTCCAGAACACCAGCGCCTGCAGGGCCTGGCTGCTGGCCGCGAACTGCAGCAGCGAGAGCACGGCATTGAAAGAGAACACCAGCGCGATGCCGAACAGCACCAGCCCGCTCGTGCTCAAGCCGCCCCAGCGTGCCAGCGCATCCAGCAGCAGGGCCGCCAGCATGGCGAATACAAAGGCATTGACGGCCACCATCCAGGCCTCCGGTACCCCTGGCAGCGACCAACCCAGCACCAGGGCCAGCGCCGCCCCCAGCGCGGCGGCCGAAGCCACCCCCAGGGTGAACGGGCTGGCCAGCGGATTGTCCAGCACGGTCTGCATCTCGGCCCCGGCCAGACCCAGCGACAGGCCCACCGCCAGCGCCATCAGCGCGTGCGGCAGGCGCAGCTCCCAGACGATCACCCGGATCACGTCCGGCACCTCGGCCGGCTGCCAGAGTGCCTGCCAGAACGATGCCAGCCCCAGGCCCGCCGGCCCCGTCAGCACATCGGCCGCCAGCGCCGGCACGAGCGCCAGCGCCAGCAGCGCCAGTGCCAGCCAGCGCCGCCGCAGCAGCGCCTGATAGCCCTGCGCCAGGGCTGTGGCGTCCGGTGGCGCGCCCGGCGCACCGGGCGGATCGCGCTCGGATCCCGAAGCGGAAGGATAGGACAGGCGGTTCATGGCGTGATCATACCGGCAGATCGCGGCTGCGGTTGCGGCTGCGGCTGCGGCTATGGGCGTGGGCGTGGGCGTGGGCGGGCCGTGCACGACCACGGCCCCTGCGCCGGGCGCTGCGGCCCGGCGCACCGCACCGCGTGTACCGGTCGTGCCCGCCCGGCGCGGGCTTGGTCGCCCGGGCCCACATGAGCGACAATGAAAGCAAACGCACCGGGACATCGCCATGCAAAACCCATCTTCCATCGCCATTCCCCGCCACATCCGCCGGGTGGCCGTATGCGGCGCCGGCGTCATGGGCGCGCAGATCGCCGCCCACTGCGCCAACGCCGGCCTGCCCGTGATTCTTTTCGACCTGGCCAGCCCGCCGGCTGCGCCCGGCACCGCGGCGGCTGCCGCAGGCGCCGCGAAAACCACGGGCCCTGCGATGGCTGCCACGAGCGCCGCAAAAGCCACAGACACCGCAAAAGCCACAGGCGCCGCTTTGCGCGCCCCGGCATCGGCCATCGCCGCACAGGCCCTGGCCCGGCTGGCACGCCTCAAGCCTGCCGCGCTGGGCGTGCCCCAGGCCGTCGAAGCCATCCGGCCGGCCAATTACGAAGACGACCTGGCCCTGCTGGCGGGTTGCGATCTCATCATCGAAGCCGTGGCCGAGCGCCTGGACATCAAGCGCGACCTCTACCACCGTATCGCGCCGCACGTGGCCGCGCATGCCCTGCTGGCCAGCAACACCTCGGGCCTGTCGCTGGCGGCGCTCTCGGATGCCCTGCCCGAGGCCTTGCGCACCCGCTTCTGCGGCGTGCATTTCTTCAACCCGCCGCGCTACATGCCGCTGGTCGAACTCATCCCCACCGCACACACCCGCCCCGAACTGCTCGATGCGCTCGAAACCTTTCTGGTGGGCCGCCTGGGCAAGAGCGTGGTGCGCGCTCACGATACGCCCAATTTCATCGGCAACCGCATCGGCGTCTTCGGCATCCTGTCGGTCTTCCACCATACCCAGGCGTTCGGCCTGCCCTTCGATCTGGTGGATGATCTCACCGGCACACGCCTGGGGCGTGCCAGGTCGGGCACCTTCCGCACAGCCGACGTGGTCGGGCTCGACACCCTCGCGCACGTGATCCGCACCATGCAGGATCAGCTGCCCGATGACCCCTTCCATGCCTGCTTTGGCGTGCCGCCCGTGCTGCAGGGCCTGCTCGATGCCGGCGCCCTGGGGCAGAAGACCGGCGCCGGCTTCTACAAGAAAGAAGGCAAGGCCATCCTGCGTCTGGATCCCGCCAGCGGCCAGTACGTGGCCAGCGGCGCCCGGGCCGACGACACGGTGCGCGCCATGCTGGCCCTGCCCGATCCGGCCGAACGGCTGGCCGCGCTGCATGCCAGCGAGCACCCGCAGGCGCGCTTCGTCTGGGCCGTGCTGCGCGATGCCTTCCACTACAGCGCGCTGCACCTGGGCGAGATCGCCGCCTCGGCGCGCGAACTCGACAGCGCCATGCGCTGGGGCTTTGGCCATGCGCTGGGCCCCCTCGAACTCTGGCAGGCCGCCGGCTGGCAGGCCGTGGCCGGCTGGATCGCCGATGACATCGCCGCCGGCCAGGCGCTCAGCAGCGCCCCTCTGCCGGCCTGGGTCACCCAGGGGCCCGTCTGGCAGGCGCAGGGCGTGCACGGGGCGGCGGGGTCGTTCAGCCCGGCGCGCACGGCCTGGGTACCCCGCAGCCGCCTGCCCGTGTACGCACGCCAGGTCGGGGCCGAGCGTCTGGTGGGCGAACCCCCCGCGCTGCAGCCGCGCATCGTGTTCGAGACCGATGCCGTCCTGGCCTGGACCCTGCCGGCCGGGGGCGCGGCCACGGGCGCGGCCACGGGTCGAGCCGGATCATCCGGCACGGTGCCCGGCTCCAGCGTCGCCGCCACAGGCCCATCCGATACCGCGGGCGGATCCAGCACTGCCACGGGCCCGGCCGGCGCCAGCGTCGCCGACATCGCCACCGCGACCGATGACGTGCTCATCGTGTCCTTCAAGACAAAAATGCACACCCTGGGGCCCGCCGTGGTCGATGGCGTGCTGCAGGCGCTCGAGCGCGCCGAACGCGATTTCGCCGCCCTGGTCGTGGGCCAGCTCGCCGAGCCCTTCTCGGCCGGGGCCGACCTCAAGGCCATGCTGCCTGCCTTTGCCAGCGGCGGCCCGGCCGCCATCGAACCCTTGCAGCGCGCCATGCAGGATATGACGGCGCGCCTGGCCAGCGCCCAGGTGCCCGTGGTGGCCGCGCTGGCCGGCCTGGCCCTGGGCGGTGGCTGCGAACTGGCCCTGCACTGCGCGCGGCGCGTGGCCCATTTCGAAACCTGGATGGGCCTGGTCGAAGTGGGCATGGGCCTGGTGCCTGGCGGCGGCGGCCTGGCCTGGGCAGCGCGCCGGGCGGCCGAACTGCAGGCCGAAGCGGCGCCCGATGCGCCCCTGCTGGCAGTCCTCAAGCGTTTCATGGAAACCATCGCCACGGCGCGTGTGTCCACCTCGGCGCTGGATGCCCGCGCACTGGGCTGGCTGCGGGCCAGCGATCCCATCGTCATGCAGCGCCACGAACTGCTGCACGTGGCCGTGCGCGAGGCGCGCCAGATGGCCGACGCGGGCTGGCACCCGCCGGTGGCGGTGCCCTTCCCGGTGGCCGGGCGCGACGCCATCGCCACCCTGCGCGCCCAGTTGCTCAACCTGCAGGTGGGCGGCTTCATCAGCGAATACGATGCCCACGTGGCCACTGAAGTCGCCCGCGTGCTGTGCGGCGGCGATCTGGACCCCGGCAGCCGCGTGGATACCGCCTGGATGCACCAGCGCGAGCGCGAGGCCTTCCTCGGGCTGCTGGCCCATCCCAAGACCCAGGCCCGCATCGCCGGCTTCATCCAGACCGGCAAGCCCGTGCGCAACTGAGACAGGAGCCGGACATGAGCACTCTGCACACCGCTTACATCGCCGCCGCCATCCGCACCCCCATAGGCAAGGCGCCGCGCGGCATGTTCGCCCACCAGCGGCCCGACGAACTGCTGGCCACCACCCTGCGCGGCCTGCTCGCGCAGGCGCCCGGCCTGGACCCGGCGGCCATTGAGGACGTGGTCGTTGGCTGCGCCATCCCCGAGGGGCCGCAGGGCCTGAACGTGGGCCGTGTCGCAGCCCTGCTGGCCGGCCTGCCCGTATCGGTGCCCGGGGCCACCATCAACCGCTTCTGCGCCTCCGGGCTCACGGCCATCTCGATCGCGGCCGACCGCATCCGCGTGGGCGAGGCCGACGTGCTCATCGCCGGCGGGGTCGAATCCATGAGCCAGGTGCCCACGCTGGGCGTGAGCACCAGCTTCAGCCCGCAGATCTTCGACGAACACCTGGGCATCGCCTACGGCATGGGCGCCACCGCCGAGCAGGTGGCCGAGCGCTGGCAGGTCAGCCGCGCCGACCAGGACGCCTTTGCCCTGCGCTCGCACCAGCGCGCCCTGGCGGCCCAGGCCGCGGGCGAATTCAGCGACGAGATCCTGCCGGTGGACATCATCCGCCGCACGCCTGACCTGGCCAGCGGCCAGGTGCACGAAACGCAGCGCCGCGTGGCGCTCGACGAAGGCCCGCGCGCGGACACCAGCCTCGAGGCCCTGGCGCGCCTGCGCCCGGTCTTTGCCGCCCATGGCAGCGTCACGGCCGGCAACAGCTCGCAGACCTCGGATGGCGCCGGCGCGCTGCTGGTGGTCTCCGAACGCGCCCTCAAAACCCACGGCCTGACCCCGCTGGCGCGCTTCGTCACCTTCGCCGTGCGCGGCGTGCCGCCCGAGATCATGGGCATAGGCCCAAAAGAAGCCATTCCGCTCGCGCTGCGCCAGGCCGGCCTGCAACTGGCCGACATGGGCTGGATCGAACTCAACGAAGCCTTTGCCGCGCAATCCCTGGCGGTGATCCGCGACCTGGGCCTGGATGAGGCCGTCGTCAACCCCATGGGCGGGGCCATTGCGCTGGGCCATCCGCTGGGCGCCACGGGCGCCATCCGTTCGGCCACCACCGTGCATGCCCTGCGCCGCCACGCCCTGCGCTACGGCATGGTCACCATGTGCGTGGGCACCGGCATGGGCGCGGCCGGCATTTTCGAGCGCTGCTGAAATCCGCAGCTGCGGCACGCCGTCCATGCCACTGGCCCCACGCCTGCCCCTGCGCCTGCCCCGCGCCCACCGTTGCTGACCAGGTACCGCCCATCATGTCCGCGCACAATCCGCCGCCCACCGCATTGCCCCCCCGCCTGGACGCACTGCCCGAATGGCAGCGCTTCGTGCAGGCGGCGCGCCAGGCCAGCCCGCAACCAGACCGTCTGGATCTGATCGAAACCCATGGCCTGACGCTGGACTCCAGCGGCCAGCGCCATTCCGACGCGCTCATCGCCGCCGGGCAGGCCCTGCTGCAGGCGCGCGGCTTCGAGCAGGCGCGCGCCCGGCTGCTGCGCGGCGAAGTGGTCAACCTCACCGAAGAGCGGGCCGCCTGGCACAGCCTGCTGCGTGCCCCCTCGCTGCCCGAGGGGACTGGGCTGGTGCGCCCGGACGCCCAAGCGCCCTTCGACGAGCGCGAGCGCGTGGACGGTTTCGTGCGTCGCGCCGACGCCGAACGCCGCTGGCGCCACATCGTGCACATCGGCATCGGCGGCTCCGACTGGGGCGTGCGCCTGGCCGTCTCGGCCTTTGGCTACGCCGGCACCTGGCGCGACGTGCGTTTCGTCGCGAACATCGATGGCCACGCCATCGAAGGCGGGCTCGCCGGGCTGGACCCGCGCCACACCCTGGTCGTGCTGGCCAGCAAATCATTTGCCACCGCCGAAACCCTGGAAAACGGCGCCCGCGCCCGCGAGTGGCTGCAGGCCGCCGGCCAGGACCCGGCCGCGCATATGGTCGCCGTCACCGCACGCCCCGACCGCGCCCGCGCCTGGGGCGTGCCCGAAGCGCACATCTTCCGCCTCTGGGACTGGATCGGCGGGCGCTTCTCGATCTGGTCGGCCGTCAGCCTGACCACCGCCCTGGCGGTCGGCAGCGAAGTGCTGGCCGGCCTGCGCATGGGCGCGGCCGCCATGGACGAGCACTTCGCCCAGGCACCGCCGGCGCACAATGCCCCGGTGCGCATGGCCCTGGCCGGCGTCGTCAACCGCAGCGTCCTGGGCCATGGTTCGCTCAACATCGCCCCGTACGACTCGCGCCTGGCCAACCTGGTGCCTTACGTGCAGCAGCTCGACATGGAGTCCCTGGGCAAATCGGTGGACATCCACGGCCGCCCCGTGGGCGTCGCCACCGGGCCCGCCGTCTGGGGCATGCCCGGCACCGACGCCCAGCACACCTTCTTTCAGTGGCTGCACCAGGGCAGCGACGGCGCCCCCGTGGATTTCATCTTCTGCCGCAGCGCGGATCACCAGTGGCCCGGCCACCACCGCCAGCTCGTGGCCAACTGCCTGGCCCAGCGCGAAGCCCTGATGCGCGGCAAGACGCTGGCCCAGGCGCTGGACGAATGCCGTGCCCAGGGCCTGACCCATGCCGAAGCGGCCCGCCTGGCCCCCCACCGCGTGCACCCCGGCGGGCGCCCCAACCACCTGATCGTGCTGCCGCGCCTGACACCCTACAGCCTGGGCGCGCTGCTGGCCCTGTACGAGCACCGCGTCTTTACCCAGGCCGTGATCTGGGGCATCGACGCCTTCGACCAGTGGGGCGTCGAATACGGCAAAGGCCTGGCCGACAGCATCCTGGCCGAGATCGACCCGCAGCGTGCGGCTGCGGCGGCCGCGCCGGCGCCGGCTGCGTCGACGGTCGGGGCCGGGCACGTGCCGGCCCGTGCGGCTGCTGCGGTGCCCGAGCACGACCGTTCCACCTGCCACTGGATACAGGCCCTGCGTTTCAACTTTCCTTTCAATGAGGAACAAGCATGACGGAATACGCACTTGTTCCCGGGGACATCACTGCGTCTACAATCGCACGCTCTTCCTGACCGACAATGCGAAAGCCGATTTATCGGAAATCTGGTCTGAATGCCTAAATTGCCCACTGAACTGCCCACCGTATGGTATGTCGTGCACAGCAAGCCCCGGCAAGAGGAGATTGCCCGGGTGCAGCTCGAACGCCAGGCCTTCGAAGTCTACCTGCCCCTGTTCCGGGTCTTTGCCAAACCCGGCCGACGTACCCGGGCGGCGGCGTCCACACCAGGGCGCCCGGTCCAGCCCACCACCTACGAGCCCATGTTCCCGCGCTACCTGTTCCTGCGCCCCACCCGCGCCACACAGTCGCTGGCCGTCGTGCGCTCCACCGTGGGCGTCAGCCGCCTGGTGCTGTTTGGCCACCAGCCAGCCCTGCTGGCCGATGATGCCGTAGAGGCCATCCGCCAGGCCGAGGCCCTGCGCAATACCGCGCCATTGGATGCCATCAGCCCCTACAGGCCCGGCATGGCCGTGCGCCTGCTGGACCCTGCCCTGGCCGGGCTGGATGCGCTGGTGCATTCCGTCTCCCGAGATCGCGTGACCCTGTTGCTGGAAATCCTCGGCCGCCCCCAGCACGTACAGGTCGAATTCGCGCACATCGCACCGCGCTGAGCCGCGCACGCACCGAGTGCGCCCGTCATCCCCGTGGACGAAATGCTGCCTTTTGCCTTTTGGACAGCTTGCTGCGCTGGGCCTGCTGCCCAGGCTGGCGGCGACCCAAGGGTAAACCCCCCCGCGTTCAGGGGTACTGCACAACACGAAACGTGATATCTTCATGCGTCAATGTTTCGTGGGGATCCGTTGCTTTGTCGCAAAAATGCCATCGCATATTGACACAACGGAAGTAATGCAGAAAGATGTCTCAGACTGTGCCAGAAGATGCGCATCTGGGCTGTTGTCGTTTCATTGCAAAAATCATCATTAATCGGGGTAAGGGCATGAACAAAATCTACAAGACGATCTGGAATGAGGAGACTGGCAACTTTGTAGTCGTGTCCGAACTCGCCAGTGCGCGCGGCAAGCGCACTGGATCCAGTCGCACTCGGCTCGCAGTGGCCAGCGTGGTCCTGGCCGGTGCCGGCCTGGTCGGGGGGACTGGGGCGGCGTTGGCGGCCAATGTTGCGGTTCCAGGGAGCGCGAGTGTCAATGGCAACGATGGCGTAGCGGTCGGCGAGGGCGCAACGGTAAACGGCGACAGCAGCGTAGCGGCCGGTCATGGCGCAAACACGAATGGTGACAACAGTGTGAGCATAGGCACTGGTGCCGGGGTGAATGGTGGCGCCAGCATCGCCATTGGTGAGGCTTCACATGTAAATGGCAACTGGAGCGGTGCCTTTGGTAATGGTGCCACTGTGACAGGCAACAGCAGCAGCGCGGTGGGCAGTGGCGCTACCGTGACAGGCGATCACAGCGGCGCGTTTGGCAATGATGCCAGTGTGACAGGCGCCAGCAGCGTGGCTGTTGGGCACGGTGCCCATGTGTCGGGCGACGGATCCTTTGCAGGTGGGAATGGCGCGCAGGCAACTGGAAATAGTGCGACGGCGCTGGGGATTGGTTCCAATGCGCAGGGTGTGGGTACAGTAGCTGTTGGCCCCGGGGCGCAGGCTACAAATAATTTCGCCATTGCAACTGGCGTAAGCGCCGCAGCCTCGGGTATCGACAGCATTGCCACTGGGCGTGACTCGAAAGCTACAGGCGCGCAGAGCATTGCCACGGGCCTCAACGCCGAAGCCTCGGGCGAGAACAGCGTAGCCACGGGTGTGGGTGCGGCTGCATCGGCTGACAATGCCTATGCCGCCGGTACTGGCGCCAGTGCTTCAGGTGAAAATTCCACGGCGATTGGTGTACAGGCCAGTGCCAGCGGTGCCAGTAGTGCGGCAGTTGGCGATGGTGCCCAGGCCACGAAAGATGGTGCCTTTGCCGGGGGTGCGGGTGCCACGGCAGATGGTACGGACTCGACTGCTCTGGGGATTGGTGCCCAGGCGAGTGGCGACGGTAGCGTGGCCACCGGCTCCGGCGCGAAGGCCACGGGTAATTATTCAGTAGCAAGTGGTGTGAGTGCGGCAGCCTCGGGTACCGACAGCATTGCCACCGGGCGTGACTCGAAAGCTACGGGCGAGCAGAGCATTGCCACTGGCCTCAACGCCGAAGCCTCGGGCGAGAACAGTGTAGCCACAGGTGTGGGTGCGACTGCATCGGCTGACAATGCCTATGCCGCCGGTACTGGCGCCAATGCCGAGGGTGAGAATTCCACGGCCATTGGTGTGCTCGCCAACGCCACCGGCACCAGCAGCACGGCAGTTGGCGATGGTGCCCAGGCCACGAAAGATGGTGCCTTTGCCGGGGGTGCGGGTGCCACGGCAGATGGTACGGACTCGACTGCTCTGGGGATTGGTGCCCAGGCGAGTGGCGACGGTAGCGTGGCCACCGGCTCCGGCGCGAAGGCCACGGGTAATTATTCAGTAGCAAGTGGTGTGAGTGCGGCAGCCTCGGGTACCGACAGCATTGCCACCGGGCGTGACTCGAAAGCTACGGGCGATCAGAGCATTGCCACTGGCCTCAACGCCGAAGCCTCGGGCGAGAACAGCGTAGCCACGGGTGTGGGTGCGGCTGCAACTGCGGACAATGCTTATGCTGGGGGTACCGGCGCTAGTGCTTCGGGAGTAAATTCCACTGCCGTCGGTGTGCAGGCCAGTGCCGCGGGTGCCAATAGTGCGGCCGTAGGTGACGGGGCCAGTGCAGGCGGCGTACACGGTGTAGCAGTTGGCATGGATGCGAATGCGTCGGCTACCAACAGCATTGCCGTGGGGATCAATTCTGCTGCCAGTGGCACGGATTCTGCAGCTGTGGGGAATGAAGCCATAGCCAGCGGCGAGCGTAGCAGCGCGTTTGGTCGTTATGCCCGGGCAACTGGTACAGACAGCATTGCAACGGGTACCTTCTCCGAAGCGACTGCAGAGAACAGCATTGCCACGGGTAATCATGCCGTTGCCTCGGCAGTTGGCAGCCAGGCTTCAGGGGCTGGTGCCCAAGCCTCCGGTGTCGACAGCATCGCTATCGGTACCGACTCGGTTGCTTCGGGCATCAGTTCGATCAGCGTAGGCACCGGTAACGACGTATCAGGCAACTACTCCGGTGCATTTGGTGATCCCAATAGCGTGTCTGGCGATGGCTCGTACGCCTTGGGCAACGACAACGACGTTAGTGGTGATGGTTCTCAGGCTCTGGGTAACGACAACGACGTCAGTGGCGACGGCTCGCGCGCGATCGGTAACGACAATACGGTCAGCGGTGCCGGTTCCGTAGCCCTGGGCAACGACAGCACGGTCAGCGGCGACGGCGCGCGCGCCATCGGCAACGAAGCCAGTGCCTCGGGCGAGGGTGCCACGGCCATCGGCAACCTGGCCGATGCCAGCGGGGCTCGCAGCAACGCGATTGGTGAGGGGGCTTCGGCACAAGGTGCCGACAGCAATGCCATGGGTACGGGCGCCAGCGCGACTGGCGCCAACACCACGGCCATTGGTACCGATGCGTCGGCTACCGGGTCGGGCAGCATGGCACTGGGTAACGACGCCAGTGCGCTGGGCATCGACAGTATGGCCGCGGGTAGTGGTGCCACAGCCACAGGCCTCAACGCCTCGGCCAGCGGCACAAACGCCAACGCAGCAGGCTTGAATGCCATGGCCAGCGGTACCGATTCGAATGCAGTCGGCATCAACACCCAGGCATCCGGGGTACGCGCCAATGCCACAGGTCTCAACGCCATGGCCAGTGGCACGGATTCGAACGCCACGGGTATCAATGCCCAGGCCTCCGGGGTGCGTGCCAGTGCCACAGGCATGAACACCATTGCCACGGGTACGGATGCCAACGCCACGGGCCTGAACAGCCAGGCCTCTGGCGTACGCGCCGAAGCGACGGGCATCAATGCCATCGCTACCGGCACGGACGCCAGCGCCACCGGTCGGGATTCGTCCGCCACGGGTACAGGGGCCACTGCTTCCGCACGCAACGCCTTTGCGGGCGGTACGAACTCAGCCGCCTCCGGCGTCGACAGCATCGCCATCGGCACCGACTCGGTTGCCTCGGGCATCAGCTCGATCAGCGTAGGCACCGGCAACGAGGTGTCGGGTAACTACTCCGGTGCGTTTGGTGATCCCAACATCGTGACGGGTTCGGGCTCGTATGCCCTGGGCAATGACAACATCATCGACAGCAACGAATCCCAGGCGCTGGGCAATCGCAACGAACTCGCTGCCACGGCAGAAGGCTCGCGTGCGATCGGTAACGACAATACGGTCAGCGGTGCCGGTTCCGTAGCCCTGGGCAACAACAGCGAAGTCACCGGCGACGGCGCACGCGCCATCGGCAACGACGCCAGTGCCTCGGGTGATGGCGCCACGGCCATCGGCAATTTCGCCGATGCCAGCGGTGAGCGCAGCAATGCGATTGGCGACAGTGCCTCGGCACAAGGCACCGACAGCAATGCCTTCGGTACGGATTCCAGCGCCATTGGCCCGAATTCCACGGCCATGGGTACCAATGCACTGGCCGCCGGGCCGGGCAGCATGGCACTGGGCAACGAAGCCAACGCAATAGGGGCCGACAGCATGGCCGCAGGTACCGGCGCCACGGCCACGGGCGTCAACGCCTCGGCCAGCGGCACGAACGCCAATGCGGCCGGCCTGAATGCGATGGCCAGCGGTACGGACGCCAATTCGGTGGGCGTCAACACCATGGCCATCGGCACCAACTCGACTGCAGTTGGCGTCAATAGCCAGGCCTTCGGGGTAGGCGCCAACGCGGCCGGCCTGAATGCCATGGCAGCAGGCACGGATTCGAACGCCACGGGCCTCAACGCCCAGGCGTCCGGCTTGCGCGCCAATGCCACGGGCATGAACACCATTGCCACGGGTACGGATGCCAACGCGACGGGCCTCAACAGCCAGGCCTCCGGCGTACGCGCTGAAGCGACGGGCCGCAATGCCATCGCCACCGGTACGGACGCCAGCGCCACGGGTCGGGATTCGTCCGCCAGCGGTACGGGTGCCGTTGCGAGTGCTCGGGATTCCTCGGCGAGCGGCACCGGGGCCAGCGCCACGGCGCGCAATGCCCTGGCCAGCGGCACGGGCGCAACCGCCAGCGGCGAGAACAGCACGGCGATCGGCAACACCGCGCTGGCCACCGGTACGTCCAGCACCGCGATGGGTGACGGTGCCCGGGCTGACGGCAACAGCAGCAACGCCATTGGTGACGGCGCAGTCACCGAGGGCGGCGACGCCAACAACGCGATGGGTCTGAACGCCTATGCCTATGGCAACAACAGCATCGGCGTCGGTACACTGTCCTATGCCACCGGTGAATCGGCGACGGCGGTAGGCACGGCAGCCCAGGCTTCCGAGAACTACTCCAACGCCATGGGTTACTACGCGCAGGCTTCTGCCGACAGCGCCACGGCCATCGGCAACGAGGCCAAGGCGTCCGGCGAACGCAGCAACGCCATCGGTAACCTGGCCGCGGCAAGTGGCACCGACAGCAATGCCATGGGCACCAGCGCGCAGGCCTCTGGCGCACGCAGCAACGCCATGGGCAATGACGCTCGGGCTACGGGTGCCGACAGCAATGCCATGGGTACCAGCGCACGGGCCTCTGGCGCACGCAGCAATGCCATGGGCAACGACGCCCGGGCAGGGGGCGCCGACAGCATCGCGACCGGCACCGGGGCCAGGGCGAACAGCACCAACAGCATCGCCACCGGCAACGGGGCGTCAGCTACCTTCGCCAACTCCATGGCCATTGGTACCGATGCCACCGCGTTCGGCTTCGACACCACCGCCATCGGTCGTGATTCCAGCGCAACTGGGGTCGACACCACGGCGATTGGTCGTGACTCCAGCGCGACCGGGGTCGACACCACCGCCATCGGCCGCGATTCCAGTGCCAGTGGCCTGCGTTCCATGGCCTTCGGTCAAGGGGCCAGCACCAGCCTGCTCAGTGTGGATGCCATCGCCATCGGTACCGACGCCTCGTCGACCGGCGCGCGTTCCACGTCCATCGGTCAAGGCTCCAGCACGACCGCCATGGATGGCATCGCCATGGGTACCGACGCCTCGTCCACTGGCGTGGGCTCCACGGCCATTGGCCAGAATGCCAGCACCACCGGCATCGACAGCATCGCGCTGGGCACAGACGCTTCGTCTACAGGCCTGCGTTCCACGTCGATCGGTCAGGGCGCCAGCACCGCGGGTGTCGACAGCATCGCGCTGGGTACCGACGCCTCGTCTACAGGCCTGCGCTCCACGGCCATCGGCGAGGGGGCCAGCACCCTGGGCATCGACAGCGTCGCGCTGGGCACCGGGGCTTCGGCCACGATGCTCGACTCGGTCGCCATTGGCACCAACGCCAGCGCCACGGGGGTAGGTTCCATGGCATCCGGCCTCAATGCCAACGCCGTGGGCGTGTCCGCACTGGCCATGGGTTCCGGCGCCAACGCCATCGGTGTAGCCAGCCAGGCGGTTGGGGCCGGTGCGCAAGCGCTGGGCGTCAACTCCCAGGCCTCCGGCACACTGGCAGTTGCAGCAGGCGTCAACAGCCAGGCCTCGGGCTTTGGTGCAAACGCTGCGGGCCTGAACGCCATTGCAACGGGTACCGGGGCTTCGGCAGCCGGCATCAACAGCCAGGCTTCGGGCTTCGGCGCCACGGCCAGCGGTGTCAACGCCATTGCCATAGGCACGGGCGGCAGCGCCACGGGCTATAACGCCATCAGCGTGGGTACCGGCAACCAGGTCTCGGGCAACAACTCGGGCGCCTTTGGTGACCCCAACATCGTCACGGGCTCGGGCTCGTACGCGGTGGGTAACGACAACACGATCCAGGCCAACAACGCCTTCGTGCTGGGTAACAATGTCACCATCGCGCCGGGCCTGGATGGCTCGGTGGCCCTGGGCAACGGCACCATGGTATCGGCGCCCAACCCGACGGCCTCCACCGTCATCGCCGGCCAGACCTATTACTTCGCCGGCAGCACGCCGGACAGTGTGGTCAGTGTCGGGGCACCGGGTGAAGAGCGGCAGATCACCAACGTGGCCGCGGGCCGGGTTGCACCGGACAGCACCGATGCCATCAACGGCTCGCAGTTGTACGCCACCAACCAGGCGGTCGACCATCTTGCTGGCCGGATCGGTGACATGGAAGACGACATCCGCAGCAACGACCGGCGCGCGAGCGGCGGTATTGCAGCCGCTCTGGCCACGGCCGGCCTGCCTCAGGCCAGCCAGCCCGGCAAGAGCATGGTCAGTATCGCGGGTGGTGTCTGGCGCGGTGAAGGCGGCTACGCCCTGGGTCTGTCGCACATGACCAAGAGCGGCAAGTGGATCCTCAAGGCCACTGGCGCTGGCTCAGGCCGGGGTGACTTCGGTGGCTCCGTGGGCGCCGGTTATCAGTGGTAATCCGGTTGTCATAGGCAGTTGAAGTATCGGCAGATCCTGAATACCGTAAAATCGGTGCTCAGGGTTTGCCGAACCGATTAAGCTCCGGCGCCCGGTCGGGGCTTAATCGGTTCTGGTCCACATGAATCGGCCATGGTCTGGCTAACGGGAAATAGCAATGCGATCCATCACGCGCTTCAGCAAAGTATCCTCCATCGTGCTCGCACTGGCCTTTCTGGCTGGCTGCCAGCAGCTTGCACTCAAAAGGCAGCAGAATGCCGCTGCCAAAGATGCCGGCACACCGCCGGCCGTGCAGCAGGCAGCCCAGGGTCAGGCAGCCAACAATCAGCAGCAGCTGCTGCCGGTCGATTTCCGCCTTGCGCAAGAACAACAAGACAAGGGTCTGCAGGAACTCAAGTTCCAGGATGGCACCAAGGTCTGGTACCTGCCCGATCCCGTGCTGTCGCGCGCCGATCTGGCCACGGCCGAACCGCGCCGCACCAAAGACGGGCGCCCCTTCGTGCGCTTTACCTTCAATCAGGTCGGGGCCCAGAAACTGGCTTCGATCAGCGACCGTTTCCCCGGCAAGTATCTGGTGCTGACTCTGGGCAACTCGCTGGTCTCTGTCTACCAGATGCAGAAGCCCATCACCAACGGTATCCTCGACATCGGCTTTGCCAACGACCAGGAAGCCATCTCCATCGTCAACCGAATCGCCGGGCAATCCTGACGTCTGGTGTTGTAGCGGTCTCTGTGGCGCTGTCGTAGTTTCTGCGGCAGCGTCGCTGCATTTCTGGCGCCGCCGTATTTCTGGCGACGCTGTATTTCTTCCGGGCGCTGATATAGCGCCGATCGCACGTTGAATGCACCGAACATTGGGTGCATCGAACGCTGAGCGCATCGAATGCTGCGTGTACCAAACATTGAATACATCTTGAACGGGTGCAGCGGGTGCATGAACAGGTGCAGTGGGCGCGCCTCGATGGCGCAGGCCAATGGCGCATAACGGCAAATTGCGCCATAATCGCGCCATCTGTCTTATTGATCGCGCCAGGTCCATGCATGCCGTCGCCGGAAGATCTGCTTGAAACCATCCAGGGCAGCCCCGAAGGGCTGTCCGTTGCCGAGCTGCTGGCCCGGCATCCCGGGCTGGCCCGCCGCACTGCCCAGCGGTGGCTCAATGGGCTGGTGGCCCATGGCCGCATCTGGCCCGTGGGTGCCGGGCGCGCAAGGCGCTACCTGGCTTTGTCAGCATCCCCCACAGTATTGGCTGATGAAGGCGATTCTTTTCCGCGCCATATCCCTCTGTCTGCCGACAGCCTCGACATCCTCGCCTATGTCGACCGGCCCCTGGCGGCCCGCAAACCGGTCGGCTACCAGCGCGAGTTCCTGGACAGCTACCAGCCCAACCACACCTGGTACCTCCCGCAACCGCTGCGGCGCCAACTGCGCCGTATGGGCGATACCGGGCAGATCCGGCGCCCGGCGGGGACGTACGGCCGCGCGATCCTCAACCGCCTGCTGATCGATCTGTCGTGGGCCTCCAGCCACCTGGAAGGCAACACCTACACCCGGCTCGACACGCGGGCCCTGATCGAGCACGGCCGCATCGCCCAGGGTGTCGCCGTGTTTGAAACGCAGATGATCCTCAATCACAAGGCCGGTATCGAGTTTCTGGTCGAACATGCAGACACGGCCGGGTTTGACTGGCCCACGTTGTCCAGCCTGCACAGCGCGCTTGCCGAAAATCTGCTGCACAATCCCGCCGACGAAGGCCGTCTGCGCCAGCACGCGGTCGAGATCGGCAAGAGCGTCTATCGTCCGCTGGCTTTCGCGGCCCAGATTCAGGGCATGCTGGCCTTGCTTTTGCACAAGGCGAACCGTATCGAAGATCCCTTCGAGCAGTCGTTCTTCGTCATGGTGCATTTACCGTACCTGCAGCCATTCGTCGACATGAACAAGCGGGCTTCGCGCCTGGCCGCCAACCTGCCCCTGCTGCATGCCAACCTGTGTCCGCTCACCTTTCTGGATGTGCCCGAACAGGCCTATAGCCGCGCGATACTCGGGGTCTATGAACTGGGCCGGGTCGAGCTGTTGCGCGACATTTACGTCTGGGCCTACGAACGCTCCACGCAAGAATACCTCGCGGTCAGGCAGAATCAGGCCGAGCCCGATCCCCTGCGCCTGGCGTGGCGCGACGCGATCAGGCACACCGTGCGTGCCGTCGTGCAGCAGCCCCACCGGGCGGCGCTGGACGTGATCGCAGAATGCCTCTCCAGGCAGGACACCGGTGCCGACAGGCAAAATGTCGAGGCGCTGGTGATCGAGGCCCTGCGGCACCTGCACGAGGGCGTGCTGGCGCGCTACGACTTGCGCCTGCCCGAGTTCACCGAATGGCAGGCGCGCCAGAGGGCCAGGCAGCGGCCGGATCGTGCAGCAGCACCCCCCGCAGCACCAATTCCACGTACTCGGCCACGAACGCCTCGGTGATGAATAGGGCCGCGCAACTGTGTGGCCATGGCCTGCAGGCAGCGTCCCACCAGTAGGCTGCATCCGGGACAGCCGTTTCGGCTGCGCGACTGCGGGGTCGCCCGCAGCTTTCTCGCGCTATGATCGTCTGACCCGCAGCGTGGCCTTCATGGCGGCGGTGCTCGGCTGCTTTCTCATTTGTGGCATCCTTGTGGTCATGATCTGATCGGCAGCTTCGTGCTGCAGGCAGCCATCTACGGCATTATCGAATACTCCGAGGTCTTTCTGGTGGGTGGCATCGTCCTGGGCCTGGTCATCTGGGTCCTGCTGCTCGTGCGCCAGATGCTGTCGAAAAACACATCAAAAAATACATCATGAAGGAGAACACCGCGTCATGAACTCACAATGGGCGATCATCACCGGCGGGGCCAGCGGCATTGGCCTGGCCATCGCACAAGACCTTGCCGGGCAGGGCGTGAACCTGGTCCTCATCGACGTGCATGCGCACGCCTTCGAGGCCATACAGGCTGAATTCCAGGCCCTGGGTGTGCAGTGCCTGTGCCATCAGGCCGATGTCACGCAGATCGCCGCCCTGCAGGCCGTGCAGGATGACCTGGCGCAGCGCGGCATCACCGCCCGTCTTCTGGTCACGGCGGCCGGCATTCTGCAGCCGGTCGAAGACATTGCCGACTTCGACCTGGCCGTACACGAGCGCGTCTGGCGCGTCAATTACGATGGCACCTACCACGCCTGCAAGGTCTGGCTCGAACCCATGCGCGCGGCCGGGCAGGGCGCCATCCTCGTGGTGTCGTCCATCATGGCTTATCGCAGTTCGCCCCTGCTGGCCTATGCGCCGGCCAAGGCCGCGCTCAACAGCCTGGTTGCCGGACTGGCCGTGTCGGCCGCCGCCGATGGCGTGCGCATCAACGCCATCGCCCCCGGTTTCACCCTCACCAAGGGGCTGCAGCAGCAGATCGACAGCGGCCAGCGCGACAGCAGCCGCGTCCTGAGCTTCATCCCCATGAAACGTTTCGTAACCACAGACGAAGTGGCCCGCACGGCGCGCTTCCTGCTGTCGGACGACGCGAGCGCCATCACCGGTATTACCCTGCCGGTAGACTGCGGCTGGCTGGCCGGTACCGGCTGGGTCACGTTCAAGGAACTGCCCTGAGGGCTTCCGTGCCGATCCGAACACATTCTGAAAGATATCCCATGCAAGCGACCACCCCCCTCAAAACCAGCCCGCTGATCTTGCCCGAAGCGTTTGTCGCGGCCTTGCAAGCCCGCTTTGGCACCCAGTATTCCGACAACCCCAGCGTGCTCGAGCAGCATGGACGCGATGAATCCCCGTTTGCCACCACGCCGCCCAATGCCGTGGTCTTTGCCCGCGCCACGCAAGATGTGCAGGACGCCATACGCCTGTGCGCGCAGCATCGCGTGCCGCTCATCCCCTATGGCGTGGGTTCCTCGGTCGAAGGCCAGATCCTGGCCATCCACGGCGGCCTGACGCTGGATCTGTCGCAAATGAACCGCATCCTCGAGATCCACACCGAGGACATGACCGTCACTGTACAGCCCGGTGTCACACGAGAGCAGCTGAACCACGAACTGCGCGACCAGGGCTTCTTCTTCCCCATCGACCCGGGGGCGAACGCCACCCTGGGGGGCATGGCATCCACCAGCGCCAGCGGCACCACCGCGGTGCGCTATGGCACCATGCGCGAGAACGTGCTCGCCCTGCAGGCGGTGGACGCCAGCGGCGAACTGGTGCACACCGGCACGCGCGCCAACAAGACCAGCGCAGGCTACGACCTGACCCATCTGCTCGTGGGCAGCGAGGGCACCCTGGCGGTGTTCACCGAAATCACCTTGCGCATCCACCCGCTGCCCGAAGCCATCATGGCGGCCATCTGCTCGTTTCCGGACATCGAGCACGCCGTGCGCAGCGTGATCGAAATCATCCAGGCCGGCATCCCTATTGCGCGCTCCGAACTCATCGACGCCTACACCGTGCAGATGGTCAACCAGTACAGCAAGATCGGCCTGGCCGAGAAGCCCCTGCTGTTGCTCGAATTCCATGGCAGCCCCACAGGCGTACAGGAACAGGTCGAACTGGTGCAAGAAATCGCCGGGCAGCACGGCGGCGCCGACTTCGAGTGGGCCAGCACCCCCGAGGCGCGCACCCGGCTGTGGACCGCGCGCCACCACGCGCATTTCGCCGGCCTGGCGAAGCACCCCGGCACGCGCAGCGTGACCACCGACATTTGCGTGCCCATCTCGCGGCTGGCCGAGGCCGTGACCATCACCGTCAAGAAAGCCGATCACAGCGGCATCCCCTACTACCTGGTTGGCCATGTCGGTGACGGCAATTTTCACATGGGCTACCTGGTCAATCCGGATGATCCCAAGCAGCTTGCGCGCGCCGAGGCCCTGAACCACGACCTGGTGCACATGGCGCTGGACATGCAGGGCACCTGCACCGGCGAGCACGGCATCGGCCTGCACAAGATCGATTTCCTGGAGCACGAAGCCGGCCCTGGCAGCATCGCCATGATGCGCGCCATCAAGCAAGCGCTGGATCCGCTGAACATCATGAACCCCGGCAAAGTGCTGGCCGGGGCCTGACCAGGAGGACACACCATGCCACTGCCTGGCGCCGGAATGCTCATCACCCTGATCGATATCGCCCCTGCCGATGAACCCGGCTTCAACCACTGGTTCGACAAGGAGCACTTGCCCGAGCGCGTGCATATCGACGGCTTCATCGATGGCCGCCGCTATCGCGCATTGCGCGGCGAACCCAGATACCTGACCCTGTGCGCGACCCGCAGCGTCGACGTGCTCGACGGCCCTGCATACCAGCACGCCATCGCGCACCCCACCGAACAGACGCGTCTGTACATCAGCCGCTTCCAGCGCGGTACCCGCTCTATCGTGTCGGTGAAGCACAGCGCCGGGGAAGGCCACGGCGCCAGCCTGGCCTTCATCACCATTGCCCGCGACCCCAGCGGCCAGCTACCCGATGCGCACATCCCCGCGCTGCTGGAGCACATCGTCGCCCAGCACGACGTCACCGCCGCCCACTGGGTCCACTGCGATCCCGAGCGCTCGCGATCGTTCACCGACCCCGACGCCCGGGCCCCCATGAATGCCGGCTACTGCCTGATCGAAGGCACCCACCCCGATGCTGTGGACGCCCAGGCCCAGGCGTTCATCTGCGCTCTCCAGCACCAGGCCCCCAATCCCATCGCGCTGACCGGCCTCTATGCCTTCATGATGGGCCTGGACAAGGCGAACTGAAGGCATCGGGCTGGACGGCCGTGTGCGTTCGTGCCCGGGCCGTCAGCCCATCGCGACGCATCCTTGCTTCAAGCCTCGTGCCGAGTCGCAACGTTCGGCACGAGGCGCGGGGTGTAGCCCCCGGACCCGACGGTGGAACCCTGGTACGCGCCTCATGTCTCCACAGCAACGATGTCGGCCACAGGGAGCTTCTGAGCCACGGCAGCATAGATGTCCACGTCTGTCTGTGGCGTTCGGATCGAGACCACGAGACTGTATCGTGCTGGCAAGGTATAGCGTTCCAGCGCAGGCCGTGTCCGCCACCAGCCGGCAGATGGGTAGATTGCGATAAATCCACGGCTGGCCAGTTCAGCGGCCGTGCCTTTCCACACATCCTGATGTAACGAGCCACGATGCCGCCTCTGGCCGCCCAGCAGCCAGTTCGGATCAGAAGGATTGACCGGATCGCCGCCACCCTCGTCTTCACGCTGTGTGGCGGCGTTCAGCCGTGCAATGAAGTGATCCGTAGACGCGTCCAGCGGGCGCTGCACATCGAAGCGCAACCGGTGCGAAGGATAGTGATACTTCGACGCGACGCCTCGTGCCGAAGGATTGGGCTCGATGAAATACGACAGCGTGACACGCATCTCCACCGGCGTGTCCTGCAATGCTTCCAATTCGTCCTTCGGCCACGGCAAGGAATGCAGGTTCATATCGCGGGTGACGACCCCTTTGCCCTGAACCTTCGCATATGGATGCACCAGATCTTCAACCACCAGCGTCAAGGAATCACCCGCGCTCCACAGTGCGCGGTTCAGATCCGGCGTACCCCAGCCGCAGTGACGGATCAGGTTGACGAAGTGATCCTTGTTCGGAGCAGCCGGCAAAAACATCGCGCGCATGGCATCGCTCCATTGCGCCGAATGAACGAGCAATGCGCGCACCGTCTCCACGCGAAGATGCGGATAGGCCGCCATGATCCGGGCCGCCATGCCGGCACACAGTGCAGAGGCAGCGCTGGTGGCATTGCTGGTGGTGAACAAGCGCGCCTGCGGCTGATTGTGGGCGGTCAGCAGGCTCAAGCTGGTCATCCACGATGCGCCAAGATCGTCCTTGGCCGCGTTGCCGCCTTCCAGCACCACATCAGGCTTGAGCGGCCACGAGCGATCCCAGGTTTGTGTCGTGGTGGTGAACGGGCTGAGCCCACACGCTTCGGCAATGGGGTTCAGGGATGGGTGTCCCTGCGTGTCGGTTTTGTTGGTGCAAGCGCCCACGGTGATGGCATTCCATGCCTGCCCTGGATCGTGCACAAGGTTGGTGGCCAGGCAGTCGGGGTACGTGGCCCACGCATTGGGATCACGATTGTTGCCAGCGGAGAGCACGAACAGACGCGGGTTCTGGCCGGCGCCATCCGAATCTGCCGCGAGGCCATCAACGGCGGCCGACCATGACGAAGGCCGGCCCCGATCCCGATAGTCTGAAGCCGTCACGGCAGAAGTGAACACGCGGGCGCGAGCTGGCGCATGGATTTCGGGGCGAGCGACGCCTTCCGCGAACAAGTAGGCGTGGTGTCGCGCATCGCCTTCGTTGGCGCCTTTCGCAGGCACCAGCTTGACCGATTCCAGCCGATGCGGGACGCTGATCGCGTCCGCAGAAGACAGCGCATCGGTGAAGTCACCGTAAGCTGCCAGACCGGCCAGCCCTGTGCCGTGATCCGCTTGGTCATCCACGCCCCACACCGGCTCCACGGTGTGCAGGTCCGCCGCATCCATCAAGGGCTCCAGCAGTGGATGCGCGCGAGTCACGCCCGAATCCAGCAGGCAGACTCGGGGGGCATCGTCTGCGGGCTGCAATTGCGCACGCCGTAGCAGATCGTCCACCCATTGGCGCTGTTCTTCCACCTCCATGCTGTCGAAGAACTCTGCGGTCTCCTTGGCATAACGAAGCTCGGCCACGCAGTTGAAGGTCATCACCGAGCGTGAGAATTGCCGTTGCGAGCCATACATCAACAGCACCGTGCGCTCAGGAAAGCTGACCTGCTGGTCGCTGACCACACAATCTGCCAGGCGAGCGAGTTTCTTGAAATCCTCCACCACGGCTTGCCGCTGCCCGGCACCTCGAACTGGAAGCCACACTTCCCACCAGAACGTCGTGGCGGTATCAGTCGGTAGCAGTTCAGGTGCATCGGTCCACAACGCCTTGATCTCTGCCGCCCGGATGAATTCGATGGTATCGAGCAGCTTCCGATGATCGAGCGCCTGATTCTTGCTACCTTTCTTCTCCGTCAGGTAGTCCATGACATATTGCTCGAAGTGCGCGAGTCCTCCATCCGGGACGAAGACGTTGGCGAGCGTGCGGTTGCCTTCTTCGCGGACGCTCAGGAGTTCGATCTTCTTGCTCGCGTTCGCCAGGCTCTCAAATGCCAGCACCATATCTGGCTGGCTGGTGAATTGAATTTGCAGGCCCAGCCCGCTTTCCAGTTGCAGCTCCTGCTGGATGCGCACGGCCGCGGCCGCTACGGGCTTCAAGTCCTCGATCTGCCCTTGAAGAGAGGCTGCATGCTGCTGCCTGGGCTGAGCTGGAATGCTCTTGTGCGTTACGGGCGAAGACTTCGCCGTGAACTCAACTGCTCGTGATGTGTCTCGAAGAATGAGGTGTGGACGCTTAGCTTGCGGTAGATCCGTCATGGTTCTGCACAGCCTTCTTATCATTCATTCTGATGCTGAATTTTCGGCGTTCCTCGAAGGCCCGCATGAGCGCCTCAGACGTTACACGGTCTTCGTCGTGCATTACCGCCTCCTTGATGGATTCGTCCACGGCACGCCTGATTTCCGCGTAGCTCAACCCCTCCGCCTTCGCTATCAGAGCTTTCAGGGGGAAGGGCTTGGGCGCAAATTTCCCGAGTCGCGCCTGCAGCAGCTTGCCGGCTTGAGGCCCACTCGGCAGCCGGTACTCGATCACGTCGTCGAATCTACGGAAAAGCGCGTAGTCGAGTATCTCGGCATGGTTGGTCGCAGCAAGGATCAGGCTGTGAGACTGGTCGCTCTCGATCATTTGCAGAAAGCTATTGAGCACTCGCCGAATCTCGCCCACGTCATTGGCGAGTCCTCGTTGCGAGCCAATGGCATCGAATTCGTCGAAGAAGTAAACGCCGCGAACCTCACTGATGGCGTCGAATATCTGGCGCAGCTTGGCGGCCGTCTCGCCCATGAACTTGGTGATGAGCGCATCGAGCCTCACGGAGAACAAGGGAATGCCAAGCTCGCCCGCCAGCACGGAGGCCGTCATCGTCTTGCCCGTGCCGGGCGGCCCAACCAGCAGCAGTTTGCGTCGGGGCGACAGGCCATGCTCGCGGATGCGAGAATGATGCTTTTGCTCTTTCAGGATACGGTCGAGTTGCTCGGCCACATCCGTATCGAGCACCATGTCCACCAGCCGATTCTTCGGATAGGCCACCGTCAGCAGGTTTGCCAGTTCGCCGCGGGGGCGCGCCAGGGGCACTGGATTGCCCGTTGCATCAGCGGGCAAAACACGAGCCTTGGCTGCATCGATCATGTCGCGCAGTTCCTGAGCGAGCTTGCCGTGGCCTGCCTTGGCTTCACGGGCGGCAACCTGCATGGCAACGGAATAAAAATGCCGGTCGTCCCGCTCGATGTGGGATTTCACCAACGCCTTGAGTTGTTCGGCATTAGCCATAACGGCCTCCCGCTTGCGCTGCCATGTTGTCCGACGCTCTCAGCGATGCCAGCGCAGACTGCATCAACTGATCGGCGGCCTGCCCGTCAATGCCCCTCAGCTCATCCTGATCGGCCGCCAAAACGAAAAATAGGCCGACAGGCACATGCAATGCCTCGGCAATCTTGGCAGCTGTCGAAAGAGTCGGATCGCGCTTGTTGTTCTCAAGCATGGATAGATACGACATTGAGCAATTTGCCCAGGCCGCAATCGTACTCTGCGAAACGCCACGCTGCGTCCGGCACAATCGAATAGCTTGGTCTACATTCATGACGTTCGCTTTCTCAAGGGTTGCGACAAGCGTGAAGATGAGCCAACTTTACCATCAGTGAACCTTATTCCGACTATCGCTGGCGCCACTTTTGCGCTGATTGTTGAAAGTGTGTTGTGCGCATCATCCGGCCTGACGGCATCCTCCAGCCACCGCGTAGCGCCTCGGTCTTGTCGAATCGACGGGCATGATTAACCTTGACCGACAGCTCATTTCCTAATTTCCCAGACAGTGTCTGGGAAATCTCAGGCTGGGGGTATGAAAGGAAGACACGTCGCATGCTCTCCAGGTTGTTGACGTCAAAGCTGCGCCCGACTGGTTCGGCCGCATCCCGCACCGGGTTGTCCTCAGTATGAACATAGTGCATAAACATTGCCACTGTCTTGTGGCCTGTGAGCTTAATGCCCACCTTGGACAGCATCTTGCCCCTGTACTCGGCAGGGACCCGATAGACCAGCCGGCCGAACAGATGCTCCAGAGCAAACCCCTGGCACATTTCCGCTAAACAATCCCGCAATTTGACCGTAATAGTAATAAAGAGCAACAAGTTCTTTCCACAGGAGACATCCATGTCACGGTTCAACTGGCTGCTTGCCACTGCGGTTATTCTGTTCACCACCATCGCCCGGGCCAACCCCTGGGATCCGTCCCCAGACCCCTACCTGCTCGAAGGCGAGCTCATCGAAGTCACCCAGGATCACACCATCACCCGCGTCCAGCACCTGCAGCAGGACAGCGGTTTCAACGTGCATCCCGGCGTACGCCTGGACACCGACGCGCCCATTCTGGGCCACACGCTCGACCCCTCCATGGACCTGAGCCTGTGGAAACTGGGTGCCGGGCACCTGCAGCTGAATGCCGCCAACGGCTTGCGCACCACCGTTTACCTGCGCCAGGGCAGCCTGGGCGTGGGGCCGCAGGGCGATCTGGGCCCGGCCGGCAACGAACTGCACATGGCTGCCGGCACCCGCCTGGATCTGGCCGATGGCCTGATACTGCCCTCCCGGCTGCGCCTCTGGGCGCCGGGGCTGGCGCCCGAGCCCTGGGCCTGGGCGCTGCCGGCCGAGTCAGTCGCCCCGGGCGCAATGGCCGATGGCGCCACCCTGCACGTGGCCCACGGTACGGCCCAGTGGCTGGGCGACATCGACGCCCAGGCGCCGCTCTACAAGACCGGCGCGGGCACCCTGCGCCTGGCCGGCCCGGGGCTGGGCAGCACGCTGTCCGGCCTGAGCGTGCAGGAAGGTGGCCTGCAGATGGATTCCACTTGGTGGGGCCGCGTCAGCACCGCGCCCGGCACCGTGCTCTCGGGCACCGGCGCCATGGGGAGCGCGCTGGTGCATGGCGTGGTGCAGCCCGGCACGCCCGGGCAGGTCGGTACCCTGGGCGTGGTCGAGCACCTGGGCCTGCAGCCTGGGTCACTCACGCGCATCCGGGTGGATGCCCAGGGGCAGAACGACCAGCTCTGGTCACTGGGCACCGCCCGCCTGGCCGGCGCGCTCGAAGTTGACCTGACCCGCGGCGACTGGACCCCGCGCGATCACTGGGAAATCGTGCGCGCCGACGGCGGTCTGATCTATGGCTCGGATCCCGTGCCGGGCGGCTCCGGCCCCGCCGGTGCTGCTGGCCCTGGCGCGCCTGGCGACCCCGCCGGCTCCGGCAATCCCGGCAATCCCGGCAATCCCGGCAATCCGGCCGACCCCGCCAGCATGCCGGATCCCGGCAGCGGCCAGTACACTCAGGTGAGCAGCAACCTGCGCTATCTGGACCCCGTGCTCGACTATGGCACCGACAGCGTCATCCTGCGCCTGCGCTACAACCAGCTGGCCGCCCTCACGGGCGAGGCGGATTGGCGCAGCGCCCTGCTGGATGACAGCCGCTTCGTGCGCGAGGCCGCCCAGTGGCGGGCCGCGCGTGGCGGGGCCTGGGCCCAGGGCTGGGGTGCCGAGGCGCGCCGCGCCAGCGCCCAGGGGCGGGATGGCGATCGTCGCCATACCCAGGGCCTGCAACTGGGCTACAGCCACCGGCTGCGTGCAGACAGCTGGCTCGCCGCCTATGTCGGCGTGCAACACATGCAGCTGCGCGGCGCGCAGCCCGTGCACGACGAAGCCGTGCACGTGGGCCTGGCCGCCGGCACGGTCACCGGGCCGCTGCAGTGGTCCGCAGGCCTTGCACATGCCTGGCACCGGGCAGAAAGCAGCCGGCGGGCCGACGTCGGTGAGCCCCGCCTGCACGCCAGCCTGCGCGCCGGCCTTGGCCAGGCCTGGATCTCGGTGGCCCCGCGCGCGCCCTGGATCCTGGGTAGTCGGGCTGCCACCTCGCCGCCTTCGGCTGACACAGCAGGCGCAAACGCGCGGGCAGCCGCCCGACCAGCCGATCAGCCGCGAGCCGGGGCTGCCACCACGCGCCCTGCGGGTGGTCGCTGGCGCCTGTGGCCCCAGTTGCAGCTCACCGGCCTGCACTTGCACCGCCGGGCCGCCGACGAATCCCCCGCTCATGACAGCCTCGCCGCCGTGCACCTGCCGGCGCAGACCGAACGGCGCTGGATGATCGAACCGGCCGTACACCTGCAGCGCCACTGGCCGGGTGCGCATGGCCCGGTGCAGCTGGGCCTGCGTCTGGGCTGGCGCCAGCTGTTCGGGGCGCGCAGCGTGCACAGCCCGCAGCACTGGCTGGCGGATCCCGACCAGAGCACGACGGTGGCCAGCCTGCCGCTGGCGCGACATGCCCTGCGGGTAGACCTGGGCCTGCAGGTACCGCTGTCGCGCCAACTGACCGCCCACCTGGGCTACGCTGGCCAGATGGGTGGTGGCCAGCAGCAGCACGGCGCCTGGCTGGGCCTCAACCTGTGGCTGGATGGCAGAACGCAACAGGATTGATAATGACGCACTAAGTTACAGTTTGCATGTCAAGATTTGTGCATGAGCCTGAACCACCTACAGGAGTGGCGACAGAGGGCCGCCTTGCGGCGTCCCTTCCGATCGATCCATGACTACGCCATTCGCCATGATTCCAGCCTGCAAGTAGAGCCGAATCAGCCGCAGGACGGCCTTGTCGGCAATGCGCTTGGCAAGCCTGTCCATGAGAATGTCGTGATTGACCTGATCAAAGAACTTCTCCAAATCCACATCGACCACCATCCGGTAGCCTTCCTGCGCGTAGCGCTGTGCTTGCAGCACCGCGTCATGTGCACTTCGACCTGGGCGAAAGCCGTAGCTGAATTCCGAAAATATCGGGTCAATCATCGGTTGCAGGACTTGTAGCAGGGCTTGCTGAATCAGCCGATCCAAGACCGTTGGAATGCCCAGCTCCCGCGTACCACCTGTCGGCTTCGGAATCTCGACGCGGCGTACGGCCTGAGGCCGATAGGTTCCGCTTTTGAGTTCCGACCGAACACGTGGCCAGTGAGTCTTGAGATATTCCGGCGTCTCGTCAATCGTCAGTCCATCAACGCCTGCACTACCCTTGTTGGCCTTGTCGCGTTTCCACGCCGCCGCCATATTTTCACGCGATAGAACCTGCGTTAGCAGATCGTCTCGCCCTAAGCCTTCCCGTTGTTGGCACGCCGGGCGTGCTTCATCACGGGCCGCTTTGGAACGGGCTTCACCCGCGCCAACAGTGTTCCGCCCTGGTTTCCCAGGCTTCTGATGCGATGCACTACCGAGTGTCATAACTTCCAGCTCTCCTTCTCGTTCGGCCCTTGACTGGTTGCCCAGCATCGAGCCGGAATGAGCCGCTTCGGTGGGTTCCTGCTGCTGGCGACATTACTGCATCGCTCACTTCACAGGCGAACCGGGCGTGTCCCGCCCTTAGTACATTGATCGCGCCGATGGCCGAGGCGGCGGCCACTGGCCGCCTTTTTACTTCTCGTCATTGGGCCATTCCCTGCCCACTGGTGGCGCATCGACCCATTCGCGTTCTTCTGGTGGTAGTGGGTATGCGCCGGAGGATTCGACCCCTTCTAGAAGTTCGCCCATTGTGTAGCGCGGTGGCCATTGCCTGGCCGCGTGGAGCACACGCAGAATGCGCACCACATCGCCGGCCGTGTCGTAAACCAGAATGTAATTCCGGTACGCGACCAGCTCGCGGGTACCAGGTACCCGGCCAGTCCGGCCCAGGCCGGGATGATCGAGCAACAGGCCGGCTTTCTCTGAAATCAGCTCATCAAGAGCCAATGCGGCCGCCGGCGCGTGCTGCGCGATGTACTCGCGTATTTTTTTTCTATCGGCGTGTGCTGGCCGAGTCCAGACCAACTTCACGATGCTGCAACGTTGTTGGCCATTTTCCGGCGTGTTTCAGCCCGCCAGGCTTCGGCTTCGGCTTCTACTTCGGCGGCTGAAAGCACGTCGCCGGCGTTGGCCGAGTCCTGGCCAACCTGTACCTGGCGACGGAACCAGGCGTCATGTGCGGCCGCTTCCTCTTGCTGTCGCACGAAGTCGCGCATGTAATCGCGCAGAAGCTGGGCGCTGCTGCGGTCGCGGGCTTTGGCGGCCGTGGAGAATTCAGTTTTGAGGGTTTCATCAACCCGGAACGTAAAGGTGGCGTCACTCATGGTATAGCCCTCTTGTGTTACAAACATAGTGCAATATAACACGATAAGGGCCGCGCTGAAATTGTCTTGCGGTGTCGCATAAGTCCTAAGTTATGCAACACTATGGCTTTCCCCGTTTTCCCTGGCGTTGTCGTGTTCCATGTTCTAGTCGCGCAATGCCCGGTG